>ERZ773077.616-NODE-616-length-26562-cov-9.923756_pt1 | contig 26562 bp, 25 predicted proteins | sample MGYA00580612_ERZ773077 | MGnify/ENA primary metagenome ERZ773077 (study PRJEB29015, sample SAMEA2737971) | human oral metagenome | biome: human oral; feature: human-associated habitat; material: dental | place: China | collected 2021 ...
TTTGGCAGATACGGCGGGCACCGCTTTCAGGCTGCCTGCCTGTCTGCCCACCCAAACCAAACACCCGTTTCAGGCAGACTGAAACGGGCGTTTGATTGATTGCAAAAACGGATTTAGCGGCCGGCCATGCGCTGCAGCAGTTTTTCGCCTTTAAGCTGGTGGACAATCGCCATGGCAATATGGCCGAGTGCAAAAACCATCAGCAGCCAGCCCAGCTTGCCGTGGGCGGCGTTGCCGAGATTGGCCATCCATTCGATTTTCTCCGCGGCCTGCGGCAGGGTGAAGGAGCCGATTTCCAGAGGATGACGCGCCGCGCCGTATTGGCGGATCAGGCCGACGGCCGGCACCGCCAGCATCAGCAGATACAGCGCCAGATGGCCGAGTTTGACCACCAGCGAGCCGTGCGGGCGCTTTTTCAGGTTGGCCAGCATCCACACCACGCGCAGCAGAATCAGCAGCATCAGCAGCAGGCCGGTGGCTTTGTGGTAGGGCATCAGGTCGAAGTTTTCCTGCGAAAACAGCACCGCGCTGTAGTACATAAATACAAACAGCAGCGCCATCGACCAATGGAAAAAACGGCTCACCGAGCCGTAGCGTTCGAAAGTATCGGGTTTCATGTTTTTGTCTTTATTTAGGTGGTTTGCGAAGGCGCGGAGTATAACGGCTTTGCCGCCGCGCACAAAGAGCAGTTGCTCCAGCGGCGTTTCGGGTTGCTTGGGGGTGCTGGCAGCCTGAAAGCTGGGCGGCATTGACGGGAATAAGGGGGTTGTTGCCTTTTCAGGCTGCCTGTTGCGCCTCGCCCTTTACGCGCGCTTTTTGCGCACAAAGGCGCGGACGATTTCCACCGCCATCGGCAGCACCGATACCACGATAATGCCGATAACCAGCAGGCCGAAATTCTGTTTGACCAGCGGCACGTTGCCGAAGGCGTAGCCCAGATAGGTCAGAAGCAGCACCCACGCCAGCGCGCCGATGATGTTGTAGCGGATAAAGGTGGCGTAGTGCATCCGCCCCATGCCGGCCACAAAGGGGGCGAAGGTGCGCACCACCGGCACGAAGCGGGCGAGGATAATGGTTTTGCCGCCGTATTTTTCGTAAAAGGCGTGGGTTTTTTGCAGGTATTCGGGTTTGAACAGGCGCGAGTTCGGGCGCGAAAACAGCCGCGCGCCGAAGGCTTTGCCGATGGCGAAATTGGCGGCGTCGCCCAGTATCGCCGCCGCCAGCAGCAGTGCGGCGATCAGGTGCACATTCAGGCTGCCGCCGGAAGACGCGGCCACCGCACCGGCGGCAAACAGCAGCGAATCGCCGGGCAAAAACGGGGTGAACACCAGCCCGGTTTCGCAAAAAACGATCACAAACAATACGGCGTAAATCCACACGCCGTATTCGCCGGCCAGCGCCGCCAGATGTTGGTCGATGTGCAGCACGATATCAATTAGGGCGGAAAAATACTGGGAAGCGGCATTCATCATTTCAGGCTGCCTGAAGTGGTTGGGGGCGCGCATTTTATCGGCAAAACCGCAGCTTGACCATTTTCAGGCTGCCGGCGCTTGAAAGCGGCGGCAAAAGGCGTTATTTTCCGCCATCGCAAATTGTTTCACCGGAAAGGAAACTTTTAACATGTCTGCCAGCACCCTGCCCTTTTTCGCCGTTATCCGCGCCGTCGGCGACGACCGCCACAGCTTTTTGCACGGCCAGTTTTCCAACGACATCAACAACCTTCCCGCCGGTCATGCCTGCTATGCCACCTACAACACCCCCAAAGGCCGCGTGATCGCCAATCTTTTGGCCTACAACACCGGCAGCGAAATCCTGCTGACGCTGGCCGCCGATTTGGCGGAAACCGTGCTCAAGCGGCTGCGGATGTTTGTAATGCGCGCCAAAGTGCAGTTTGAACTTCTGCCCGACTACGGCGTGGCCGGCCTGCTGCCCGACGGCGCCGCGCCGCTGTTTCCCGCCGAGCCGCAGCACCAGTTTCCCGCGCCCAACGGCCGCGCCCAGCTGCCGCACGGCGGCGTGATGCAGATTGCCCCCGCCGCCGAGCTGCCGCCTTACGACGCCGCCGCCGAAACGCGCTGGCAGCAGCACGAAATCGCCAGCGGCTATCCGTGGATCTGCGCCGCCACCAGCGAAAGCTGCGTCGCCCAGATGCTCAACCAGCACACCATCGGCGGCATCCATTTTCGCAAAGGCTGCTACCCGGGTCAGGAAGTCATCGCCCGTGCCCAATACCGCGGCCAGGTCAAACGCGGGCTGGCGATTGCCGAAAACGCCGCGCCGCAGCAGGCCGGCGGCAAAGTGCTTAAAGACGGCGAAGACGCCGGCAGCGTGCTCAACAGCGCCGGCAGCCTGAACCTGCTGGTAATCAAGCATTCGGCTGCCGGCGCCGAACTGGCCGACGAACAGGGTAATCCGTTCACCGCCAGCCATTATTTCTTCGCCACCGGCGAGACGGAAGAATAAGATGCCGCTGCGCCTGATCCGCCGCCGGCGCCAGCGCCCCCAAAGCGCACGGCGCACGCAAAGGATGCTCAATTTGTGGCCGCCGCTCTTGTTCAGCGGCATCCGCATCACCCATCTGGCCGACGACTTCACCCGCATCCGCGCCAAGCTCGCCGGCTGGCGCAGCACGCAAAACCTGCACGGCAGCCAGTTTGGCGGCAGCCTGTTTGCCATGACCGACCCGATCTACTCGCTGATGCTCAACGGCATTTTCCACGGCCGCTGCTATGTGTGGGACAAAGCCGCCGAAATCGAGTTTGTCAAACCCGGCCGCGGCGCGGTTTATCTCGACTGCAGCATCAGCCGCGACGAAATCGCCGCCATCGAAGCGGCAATCGCCGGCGGCGGCAAGCACCTGCCGGAGTTCACCGTGCGGGTGTACGACGATCACGGCGACACCGTCGCCCTGGTGCGCCGCGTGGTTTATGTGCGCCTGAAAAAAGAGCTGCGCCCGCAGGCGGGGGACTAATCCGCTGCAGGCAGCCTGAAAACCTTTCAGGCTGCTTTTTCATTCACGGAGTATCGCTAATGAACTGGTCGGACATTCTGATTCTCAGCCACTTTGTGCTCACCCTGGCCGTTGCCCTGCGCGTGATTTACGCCCGCCGCTCCGGCAGCGCCGCGCTGGCGTGGCTGGCGCTGTTGTTTGCCTTTCCGGTGTTCGGCGTGCTGCTGTATCTCTTAATCGGCGAGCCGCGTCTCGGGCGCGGGCGGGCAGTGCGCCAGGCCGAGCTTTTAGCCTTTCACGATGCCTTTGCCGACCGTTTTATGCCGCCGCAAACCACCGAGCCGGCGGAAAAACGCTTCGCCCAGCTGGCGCATCTGGTGCGCATCAGTAGCGGCCATCCCGTTACCGGCGGCAACCGCGTGCGCCTTTTGTCCGATACCGACGAGATTCTGCAGTCCTTTGCCGCCGACATCGACGCCGCGCAACACTGCTGCCTGATGGCGTTTTATATTGTCGATGGCAGCGGGCGCGTTGCCGCCGTGCTCGAAGCGCTGATGCGCGCAGCACAGCGCGGCGTGCGCTGCCAGCTCTTGGCCGATTCGCTGGGCAGCGCCGCTTTCTGGCGCTCCGGCTGGCCGGCGCGGCTGCGGCAGGCCGGCGTGGAAGTTACCCTCGCCCTGCCCTTTGCCCTGTGGCGCTCGCTGTGGGTGCGCAGCGATTTGCGCAACCACCGCAAGATACTCGTCGTTGATTACCGCACCGCCTACACCGGCAGCTACAACCTGGTCGATCCGCGCCTGTTCAAGCAAAGCGCCGGCGTCGGCGAATGGGTCGATGCCGTGCTGCGCTGCGAAGGCCCCGCCGCGCAGGAGCTGGCAGCCGTGTTCTACGGCGACTGGGCGGGCGAAACCAACCGCAATCTCGACGAAACCATCACCTACCTGAGCCGCTACACTGCCGAAATGCCCGATTTCGCCCCCGCCGCCGGCAATACCGCCGACGGCCGCCAGCTGCAGGTACTGCCTTCCCACCCCGGCGGCGACACCTCGCTGGTTTACGACGTACTGACCAACGCGCTCAATATCGCCCAAGAAAGCGTGTTGATCAGCACCCCCTATTTCGTACCCGACGAAGCCCTGCTCAACACCCTGATTACCACCGCCCGCCGCGGCGTGGACGTTACCCTGATTATGCCGCGCCGCGTCGATTCCCGATTGGTGCGCTACGCCGCCGCAGCCTACTACCAGCCGCTGCTGGCCGCCGGCGTCAAACTGCGGATGTTCGACGGCGGCCTGCTGCACACCAAAGCCGTGCTGGTGGACGGCCGCTTCGCCCTGTTCGGCACCGTCAATATCGACATGCGCAGCTTTTATCTCAATCTCGAAGTCAGCCTGATGGCCTACGGCAGCGACACCGCCGCCGACATCGCCGCGCTGCTGCAAAGCTATCTGGCGCACAGCGAAGCACTCGACCCCCAGCGCTGGCAGCAGCGCCGCCCCCTGCGCCGCTTCGCCGAACGCTGCGTGCGGCTGGTCAGCCCGCTGCTGTAAGGCCAGCGGCCACCGGTTTGGGGCTTTCCGGCAGCCTGAAAACCCAAGCTGTAGGGTGCGCCCTGCGCACCGAAACACCGCCCAAACGCTTTCAGGCTACCCAATCTACCGGCAATAAAAAGCAGCCTGAAACGGACTTTCCCGTTTCAGGCTGCTTTTTTTCAGGCTGCCGCATTGGCGTTGCCGTTAAAACGCAAAGGGATACATCTGACGGATTTCCCTGTCGCGCTGATCCATCTTGCGGACATAGCAAAAAGCAAAATGGACGGGCACATAAGACGAAGTATTGCCGTTATCCTGCGTGCATTCATACTGCGCGAACTGCTCCCACAGCTTCTGCGATTGGCGCAGATGCCTTTTTTCTACCGTATAGCCCAATGCTTTCAGATAGGTTTTGCGCAGTTTGGCTTTCGTGCGCTTCTCAAGATAAAAGCTGCAATTGGCCAAATCGATACCTTCCAAGCCCACGCAGCGCGGATCGACGTAGATGGGCACATCATATCCGTATACTGTTGCAGACAGAACCATGCCAAGCAAAAAAGCAGGAAAAAACGTTTTCACAACTGCACTCCGAATGGAAATTTGAAGCTTGGAAGTATAAACACAGGACTAATCGTTCGGGCATTTTTGTGCTTTCCCTGCCGTCTTGGCGTACTCGTCAAACTCTCCGGCTGCTGGCCGGCGATATTGCTGCATGCCGGTTTGCTTAAAGGCAGCCTGAAAGCATTTGGGCGGCGTTTCGGTGCGCGTGGCGCACCCTACGGCTTAGGCTTTCAGGCTGCTTTCGCTATGCGGCCAAACGGTACGGTACTCAAAAATCGAAATCGACCAAACCGCCGCCGCAGTCTTGTTCGCGCCAGCGCTGCAGCAACAGGCGGTGGGGTGTAGCGGCGGCGGCGCCGGTTTCAATGCGGCTGATACGGTCGCAGCGGAAATGGCGGAAGTCACCGCGCAGGCAGCACCAGGCGGCGAGCAGGCGCACGCCGCGGTCGCCGAAATAGCCGACCGCCACCGGCTGGACTTGGCGGCGGCTGGCGCGTCCTTCGGCGTCGGTATAGTCGAAACACAGGTAACAGCCGCTGCCGAGCGCGGCGCGGATATGCTCCAGCACCTGCGCTTCCTGCGGCGTACAGCCGGCATCGGCAAGCGGATAGAGCGCCATGTTTTCCAGCTCGGCGGCGGCGGCCGGCGCAATCAGGGCGCGGATTTTTTCCAGCGCCGAGCGGGCGGCTTCGCCGGCGCCGCCCTGACGCGCCGCCCAGCGTAGGCCGAGCAGCAGCGCGGCCAGTTCGTCCTGCCCAAAGGCGGCCGGCGGCATCAGCCAGCCGCCGCGCCATTCAAAACCGACGCCGGCTTCGCCGCGGATGTCGGCACCCTGCGCGCGCAGCAGGGCGATGTCGCGGTAAACGGTGCGCACGCTGATTTGCAGCTCGGCAGCCATTTCCTGCGCCGGCAGCGGGCGGCGGCTGCGGCGCAGCAGGTCGGACAGTTGCAGCAGGCGTTGGGTGCGGCTCATGGGATCGGGGGGTGAAATAAGGGAAACGGAACGGGCGGACGCTTATTCAGGCTGCCTGTTTGTTATTCTGCCGGTGGCAGGCCGAAGTGGCGGTAGCTCAATTCGGTGGCGACGCGGCCGCGCGGGGTGCGCTGCAAAAATCCCTGCTGGATCAGATAGGGTTCGATTACGTCCTCGATGGTGTCGGGACTCTCGCCGATGGCGGCGGCGACGTTTTCCAGGCCGACGGGGCCGCCGCCGAATTTGTACAGCACGGCTTCGAGAAATTTGCGGTCCATCATGTCCAGGCCGACGGCATCGACATCGAGCATCGACAGCGCGGCATCGGCCACGGCGGCATCGGCGCGGCCGCCGTGTTTGACTTCGGCATAGTCGCGCACGCGGCGCAGCAGGCGGTTGGCGATGCGCGGGGTGCCGCGGCTGCGGCGGGCGATTTCCAGCGCGCCGTCTTCATCGAGCGCCATTTGCAGCAGCTCGGCCGAACGGGCGACGATGGTGGACAAATCGTCGGCGCGGTAAAACTCCAGGCGCGAAACGATGCCGAAACGGTCGCGCAGCGGGTTGGTGAGCATGCCGGCGCGGGTGGTGGCGCCCACCAGCGTGAAGGGCGGCAGGTCGATTTTCACCGAGCGGGCGGCGGGGCCTTCGCCGATCATAATGTCGAGCTGGTAGTCTTCGAGCGCGGGATAAAGGATTTCTTCAACTACGGGGCTGAGCCGGTGGATTTCGTCGATAAACAAGACATCGTGCGGCTCGAGATTGGTGAGCAGCGCCGCCAGATCGCCGGCGCGCTCGAGCACCGGGCCGCTGGTCTGGCGCAGGTTGACGCCCAATTCTTTGGCGATAATGTGCGCCAGCGTGGTTTTGCCCAGGCCGGGCGGACCGAACAGCAGGGTGTGGTCGAGCGCTTCGCCGCGCGCGCGGGCAGCCTGGATAAAGATTTCCAGCTGCGATTTGGCCTTGTGCTGGCCGATGTAGTCGGCCAGCGTTTTCGGCCGCAGGGCGCGTTCGAGCTGCTCTTCCTGGGCGGACATTTTCTGCGCCGCCACCATGCGCGGCGCGGCGTGGGAAGTAAGGTTATCGGTTTCGAGCATAGGGATTGGGCTTTGAGCAAGGCAGCCTGAAAACGGGAAAACGGCGGTTCAGGCTGCCTGAAAAGGGAAAAAACGGGCAAAACCGGCTTTCAGGCTGCCTGAAAGGCGGCGGACGGAATCAGCTGCCGGCCACGGTCATCTTGCCGACCAGTATCGAGCCGACGCGGTTGCCGGCGCGCGGCAGGGCGTCGTCGGCAATGCCTTCGATGGCGGCAAACATTTCCTGCAGCCGGCCGGCTACGGTAATGCCGCTGACCGGATAGGCAATCACGCCGTTTTCCACCCAGAAGCCGGCGGCGCCGCGCGAATAGTCGCCGGTCAGGGTATTGACGCCCTGCCCCATCAGTTCGGTAACCAATAGGCCGCTGCCCATCTGCCGCAGCAGATCTTCGCGGCCGGCGCAGGTGGCGCCGAGCACCAGATTGTGCGCGCCGCCGGCGTTGGCGGTGGTCTGCATGCCGAGTTTGCGCGCGCTGTAGCTGCCGAGAAAATAGCCGCGCACGCTGCCTTCTTCAATCACGAAGCGCGGCGCCGTGGCCACGCCCTCGCTGTCGAAATAAGTGCTGCCGAAGCGGCGCGGCAGGTGCGGCTCTTCACGCAGATTGACGAAATCGGGAAAAATGCGGCTGCCGATGCTGTCGCAGAGAAAACTGCTGCGGCGGTAGAGCGCGCTGCCGCTGAGCGCGCCGACCAGATGGCCGATCAGGCTGCCGGCCACGGTGTGGTCGAACAGCACCGGATAGCTGCCGGTGGGCACGCTGCGGGCGCCGAGACGGGCAACGGTGCGCTCGGCGGCGGTGCGGCCGATGGCGTCGGCAGCCTGAAGCTCGGCGGCATCGCAGGACATATCGAACCAATAATCGCGCTCCATGCCGCCCGCATCTTCGGCAAGCACGCTGCAGAAAATGCTGTGGTGGCTCACCTGCTGGTGGCGCAAAAAGCCGTGGCTGTTGCCGTAGGCAAACTGCGAGTGGCTGCTTTGCACGTTGGCGCCTTCGGAATTGCCGATGCGCGCGTCAAAATCGAGCGCCGCCGCTTCGCAGTTGGTCGCCAGCTCGAGCGCCTGGGCGCTGCCGACATCCCATTCGTGGTATTTGTCCAGATCGGGGGTGTCGGTGGCCATCAAATCGGCATCGGCCAGGCCGGCGTAGGGGTCTTGCGCGGTGTAGCGGGCGATGTCCAGGGCAGCCTGAACGGTGCCTGATAGCGCCTGTTCGGAAAAATCGGCGGTGCTGGCGCGGCCTTTGCTCTGCCCCAGATACACGGTCAGATCCAGCGATTTGTCCTGGCGGTGCTCGATCTGGTCGGTTTCGCCCAGCCGCACCTGCACGCTCAGTCCCACCGATTCGCTAACGGCGGCTTCGGCAGCCTGCGCGCCTTTGGCATTAGCCAGCGCCAGCGCGCGCGCCACTACGTCGCTAAGGTCGGATGCTGTGTGTTGGAACATCATGGTTCTCGGGTCGGGATATCAAGGAAAGGGCGGCATTTTAACCGTTTTCAGGCTGCCTTGCGCCAAAAGCGACAAAGCGGCGCTTTTGCTATATGATGCGCGGCTTTATCCGCCACAGCAGCCTGAAAAATGGATACGCACCAAGACGACGAATGGGTCAGCAAGACCGCCAAGAAAAAACAGATGAACGAGTTGCAGGATTTGGGCATGGAGCTGACCCGCCTGTCCCACGACACCCTGAAAAAAATCGGCCTGCCGGAAGAGTTGGCCGAAGCGGTGCGCGAATACCGCAAAATCACGTCCAACGGCGCTTTGAAGCGGCAGAGCCAGTTTATCGGCCGCCTGATGCGCGACATCGACCCCGCCCCCATCCGCGCCTTTTTATCGGCGCTCAAAGGCGAAAACCACGCGCATAACGCCTTTTTGCAGCGGGTCGAACAGGCGCGCAGCCGTCTCTTGGCAGACGATAACGCGCTCACCGCCTTTATCACCGAGCACCCTGCAGCCGATGCAGGCGTGCTGCGCACCCTGATCCGCAACACGCGCAAAGAGCAGGAGCAGTCCAAGCCGCCGAAAAACTTCCGCGCGCTGTATCAGGAACTGAAACGGCTGATGCAGCCTGAAAGCGCCGTCGAAGCCGAAAATGACGACCAAGAGTCCTAATCAAGAGTTTCAGGCTGCCTGAAAACCGTTTTGCCGTTTTTTCCTTTTCAGGCTGCCTGACAGCCATGCCGCGCAATGTGAAAACACGTTAAAATGCGCCCCTTTCCCCTTATCCCCTTTTCCGCACCGCCATGTTCCATCTGATCGAAAAATACCGCAAACCTTCCCAGTTTCTGCTCGGCTGCATCGCCCTGTCGTTTGTCGGCTTCAGCGCCGTCAGCCTGACCAGCCTGGGCAGCGGCAACTACATCGTCCAAATCGGCGAGAAGACCATCACCCGCGAAGACCTCGACCGCGCCCTGCACAACACCCGCAACAGCGGCGGCAGCGGCAGCCGCGAAGAAGTGTTCCAAGCGCTGCTCAACCAGGCCTATCTGCTCGAAGGCGCGAAAAAAATGGGCGTGGCGGTTTCCGACGAACAAATCAAGCAGATGATTGTGGACGATCCCAACTTCCACGACCAAAACGGCGACTTCAGCCCGCAAATCTTCCGCAACTTCCTGCAAAGCAACCGCATGAGCGAAGAGCAGTACACCGACCGCCTGCGCGACCAGTATCTGACTTTCGCCCTGCAGAAAATCTTTGCCAACGGCAGCATTCCCGATACCCAGGTGGCGCAGTTTGCCCGCAGCGTTGCCGCTGCGCGCACCATCCGTCTGGCGGTGGCCGACGAAAACGCCTTTGCCGATAAAGTTACGGTAAACGACGCCGAACTGCAGAAATTCTACCGCGCCAACCAAAAAGCCTACCGCCAGCAGCAGGCGGTGAAATACCAGTATCTGCTGCTGTCGCCGAAAATACTGGCCGAGCGCGAAAGCGTGAGCGATGCCGAAATCGACGAAATCTTCAAGCAGCAGCAGGACAAACTCAAGCCCACCCGCCGCGTCAGCATGATTATGGTGCCGATTCCGGTAAAAGGCGGTGATGCCGCCAAAGCTGCCGCCCGCGCCGAAGCCGAAGCCGCGGCACAGGCTGCCAAAGCCGCGCCCGAGCAGTTTGCCGCCATCGCCCAGCGCTTCTCCAAAGACGGCAGCGCCGCCAAAGGCGGCGACATCGGCGACATCAGCCAAAACGGCACGCTGGAAAAACCGCTGGAAGACGCAGTTTTCGCGCTAAACAAAGGCGAAGTCAGCGCCCTGATCGAAGGCAGCTTCGGCTACTACGTCTTCCAAGTAAACGACATCCTCGACAACTCGCCCGCTGCCGTCAAAGCACGCATCGCCCAAGATTTGAAAGAGAAAAAAGCCGCCCAGTCGCTGAAAAAACTGCGCGAAGACTTGGGCGACTATGTGATCAACAACAGCAGCGAGCTTGAAAGCGCCGCCAAAAAATTCGGCGTGCCGCTGCAAAGCGGCGGCGACTGGCTGACCCGTGCCGGCGCCGCCGAGAAAAAGCTGCCTGAAGCGGTAATCGAAGCGCTGTTTGGCAGCGACGTTTTCGACAAAAAACACAATTCCGACCCGATTAGCGCTGCCGACGGCTCGGTATGGGTTCTGCGCGCCAGAGAAACCCGCCCCGAAGCGCAGCTTTCCTTCGAGCAGGCCAAAGAGCAGGTCAAGGCCGACTACATCCGCTCGGAAAGCCGCCGCCTGGCCACCGAGCACAACAAAAAACTGCTCGCCGAGCTGCAGGCCGGCAAACAGCCCGCGCTCAACTGGACCAACCCGCAGCCGGTGATGCCCGAGCAGCTGCGCGGCATGATGCCGCCGGCCGACTATCTGGCGATTATGAAAGCCCAGCCCAAAGACGGCAAACCCGCCTACGCCCTGCTGCAGGGCACCGGCATGCCGCAGCTGGTCGAAGTGCAGTCGCTCTCCGAAGTCAAACCCAATGCCGAAGAGCGCGCCGCCATCAAAGAGCAGCTGGCGGTTATCCAAGGCAACACCCTGATTGAAGCCTATCTGCAGAAGCTGCGGCAGGAAATTCCCGCCAAGCAGGGCAGACAAAAGCTCGAAGACCAATAAGCCCCTTTTCAGGCTGCCTGACATCCCCAGGCAGCCTGAAACGCGAAAACAGGCCGTCCACGCCCTTGCAGGCAGCCTGAAAGCGCAGCTTCAACGAAGTTAAAACCCAACCCACCACACAAGGAACACCCCCACCATGCAAATCATCCGCACCATCGAAGAAATGCGCCAATGGCGGCGCAGCCGTGACAGCGTCGCCTTCGTGCCCACCATGGGCAATCTCCACGCCGGCCATCTGGCGCTGGTGGCGCAGGCCAAACAGGCCGAGCGCCACACCGTGGTCAGCATCTTCGTCAACCGCCTGCAGTTCGGCCAGGGCGAAGACTTCGGCCGCTACCCGCGCACCCTTGAAGCCGACGCCGAGAAACTGCGCGCAGCCGGCGTCGATGTGCTGTTCGCCCCCGACGAAGCCGAACTCTACCCGCGCGTTGCCCAGCAGTACCAGGTCGAGCCGCCCAACCTGCAAAACGAGCTGTGCGGCACCTTCCGCCCCGGCCACTTTCGCGGCGTCGCCACCGTAGTGTGCAAACTCTTCAACATCGTCCAGCCCGACACCGCCTGCTTCGGCAAAAAAGACTACCAGCAGCTGGTGGTCATACAAGGCATGGTCGATGATCTCAACATCCCCGTGCGCATTATTCCCGTCGATACCGGCCGCGCCACCGACGGCCTCGCCCTCTCCAGCCGCAACCAATACCTCAAGCCCGAAGAGCGCGCCGAAGCGCCGCAGCTCTACCGCAGCCTGCAGGCCGTGGCCGACACCGTGCACGGCGGCAGCCGCGACTACGCCGCCCTCGAAGAGCAGGCGCGCCGCGGCCTGGCTTCGCGCGGCTGGCAGGTGGACTACATCGAAATCCGCGCCGCCGGCAGCCTGAACACCGCCCGCGTCGGCGATAAACAGCTGGTCGTCCTCGGCGCCGCCCGCCTCGGCGGCACCCGCCTGATCGACAATATCGAATTCAGCATCGAAGACTAAACCGCCGGCCTAAAGGCAGCCTGAAAGCGTTTTGGCCTTTTCAGGCTGCATCAAACTTTCAGGCTTCCTGAAGCGGCGGCCTGAAAGATTGCAGCGCAAACCCAAAGCAGCCTGAAAAGCGTGTTCACGTTTTCAGGCTGCTTTTTAGCAAATATTCAAACCGGCAAACTTTCAGGCTGCCTGAAAGCCGTTTTTAGCGCATCCCATCCCCACTACCGTCATTCCCGCGCAGGCGGGAATCTTGTTGGTGTGCAGCAATGCCTGCCAGCAAGGTAGGCTGGGTCTAGATCCAGCATTCCAGCAATGCGGCTTGTTACGTCGCGCGCCAACAAGCCAAGCAAAAAGCAGCCTGAAAACCGTATCCGCGTTTTCAGGCTGCTTTTATGCAAAACCGACTTTCAGGCTGCCTAGCCCCTATTTTCCAGCGTATCGAGAAAACGGCGGCCAAAGCCGGTCAGCACGCTGCAGTCGTCGCGGATGGCCAGCGCGCGGATGCGGCGGTTGCCGTACAGCATCAGCGCCAGCAGCGCGATCATGGCGCCGCCGAAACCGAGCGACATCAGCAGCGGAATCTTGCTTTCCGCCAACAGCAGCAGCAAAACCGCCGCCAGCGCCAGCGCCGCCATCACCCCGATGCGGCGGCGCCGGCAGCGGCGGCACACCGGCACAAACAGCCGCCGTTTGCGCTGCAGCCAGATTTGCGCGGCGGTAAACAGCAGCGCCAAAACAATCAAAACCGGCGCTTTCCACTCGTCCAGCCACGCAAACAGTACCGGCGCAAAAATAAAAAACAGCACCATCACCGCGGCCGACAGCAAGAGCGCCGCCGGCGGCGTCCAATACAGATTCACGTTTTTGCCTTCTTCCGCCGTAGTCTCACCCGCGCAACGGATGCAGCGGCAGGGCAACGCGCTGCCGGCAGCGAGCCAGACTTTGCCGCCGCGCCGCCAGCAGCCTTGCGCCGGCTCGTCGCTGGCGGGGGTTTGGTAGGGGTTAAAGTCGTTCATGCCCATCTTCCCAAGGTAGCCTGAAAACTATTTCTGCCAATAAGTCTTCACATTAACAAACTCATACAGCCCGAACTCGGACAGCTCGCGGCCGAAGCCGGAATCTTTCACGCCGCCGAAGGGCAGGCGCAAATCGCTGCTGGTGTGGCGGTTGACAAACACGCTGCCCACTTCGAGCCGCGCGGCCATGCGCTCGGCCAGCTCGGTATCGGCGGTAAAGATGCTGGCGCCCAGGCCGTAGGGCGTGCTGTTGGCGGCGGCCACGGCGGCTTCGGCATCGGCCACGCGGATAATGCCCAGCGCGGGGCCGAACACTTCTTCGCGCCACATCCGGCATTGTGGGTTGAGCCGGTCGATAAGGGTGGCGGGGTAGAACCAGCCCGGCGCCGTTTCCGACTGCGGCGGCAGCACGCCGCCCGCCAGCAGTTTGGCGCCGTGCGCCAGCGCGTCCTGCACCTGCGCGTGCACGCGCTCGCGCAAATCGGCGCGGTGCAGCGGTGCGAGCGTGGTTTCAGGCTGCATCGGATCGCCGCTTTTGAGTTTGGCGCATTCGGCCAGCAGCAGGCGGATAAAGTCGTCGGCCACGCTGTCGCAGACAATCAGGCGCTTGGCGGCGTTGCACGACTGGCCGGCGTCGCGAAAGCGCGAATGGCAAGCTTCGGCAGCGGCGGCGGCCAGATCGGCATCGGGCAGGACGATAAAGGCATTGCTGCCGCCCAGCTCGAGCACGCATTTTTTCAGGTGTTTGCCCGCCAGCGCGGCCAAATGGCGGCCGGTATCGGTGGAGCCGGTAAAGGCCAGCGCATCGCACGCAGCCAGCGCGGCTTCGGTGTTTTCGTGCGCCAGCCACGCCGGCTGCAAGGGCAGACCGTCTGCCAGCTCAAACAGCGCCGCGCTCACCCGCGCCACGCTGGGGGCGGGTTTGACCAGACAGGCATTGCCCGCGCACAGGGCGGGCACGGCAAAACGCAGCACCTGCCACACCGGATAGTTCCACGGCATCACCGCCAGCACCACGCCCAGCGGCGCAAAGGAAACGCCGCTGATGCTGGCCTGGGTAGCGATGGTTTTGCCGGCGAGAAACTGCGGCGCGAGCTTGGCGTAATAGCGGATCAGCGCCAGCGATTTGTCGATTTCGGCTTCGCACTCGCGTAGGCAGCGGCCGACTTCTTCGCACACCATCGCCGCCAAACGGCTTTTATTGGCGGCCAGCCGCTCGGCAAAAGCCGCCAGCTGCGCGGTGCGCTCGGTGATTTTTAGCGCGGCAAATTCGCGCTGGCGCGCTTTGAGCGCGGCAATCTGGCGCGCGGTGTGTTCGGGCGTGTCGGCGGCTCGGGTGTAAAGGACGTCGCCGCTAACGGTGTGGATGCTGGTAAACATGGTTTCAGGCTGCCTGAAAGGATTAACGGGTATGGAGCCAGTCGGCGGCGGACGCGGCGGGATCGGATGCGGCAGCAGCTGCCGGTGCCGCGGCGGATGCGGCGTTTTCAGGCTGCCTTACGGCAGACGCAGCCGGCGGCGGGGCAAAGCTGCCGCCATCTGCCGGCGGCCGGTAAAACATACCGAAACCGATCAGGCTGAACATCATCAGCGAAAAACCGCCGAGCATCAGGCGGGTAAACAGCATTTTTTTCGCCGGCGTTTTTTTCGCCAGCAGGGCGGCAATCAGCCCGATCAGCCCGATCGAGCCGACAATCAGTCCCAGCAGTACCAAAACGGTGAAAAATTTATCCATAGTGTTTGTCCGATGCGGTTGGCAAAGGCGGCAGATGGTAGGCAAAAGCGCCGTCCGCCGCAAGATTCAGGCAGCCTGAAAAGCGGAGTTTGGCTTTTCAGGCTGCCTTTCGCCGTTTATTCCAAGCCCGTCTCTTTGGCAAAGCGGGTTAAATCTTGGCGGACTTGGGCAAGGATTGCGGAAGGCGCGTCTGCCCATTGCAGCAGTTGGGCGATGCGGTCTATGCGTTCGGCGGCAGCGATGGCGGCGTTGATGTCGGCGCGGCTGTCCACGCGTCCGCTGATTTTGATGGCGCCGAGTATGGCGGCAAGGGTGGTTTGGTCGTTTGCCAGCAGAACGCTTGCGCCGTCCATGCCGTCAAAATCTTGCTCGGCTTGGGCTTTCAAATCGGCGTCACTTTGCTGGACAACGGGCGGTGAGAATTCAAATTCCCATTCTTTTTCAATGACGTGACGGGCGAAATCCAGCAGCTTGGGGCGGGCTTTGCGGAAGGCTTCTTGCAGGCTGTAAAAGGTATCTGCGCCGTTGTCGTTGCCGAAGGGGGTTTCTTCGTCGCATTCGTTGTAATAGGTGTCTTCGTCGGCGAAATATTGGCGGAACAGGGGGTGGCTGGTGAGCGGGTTGAGTCCGTATTCTTCGTCGTCAAAATAGAGATGGTCGGCGGGCAGCTCGGCGGGGACGTAGCCTTTTTTCTGCTTGGCGGCGGCAAGCTTTTGCGTTTGTTTTTCGCATTCTTCGGGGTTGGCGAACGCTTTGATTTCGTAACGTCCGTTGGTGCCGTATTTGCCATAGTTGACGACGAATTGGCTACCATGTGTTTCTATACGCCAGAATTTGTCGGATTTGGGGTCGGTGTAGCGGAGGGTTTGTTGCATGGGGTGACTCCTTGGGTTGTGGCGTTTTCAGGCTGCCTATTCGGCAACGCAATATTCCACTTCGTGCGCTTCGTCGTAGCCGGGGATTTCCAGTTTGCCGAGCAGGCGGCGGATAACGGCTTCGGGAACGCTGTGTTCGCGCTGTTTGTTTTGGCGCAAGAGCTGCGGCCAGGGCACTTCCAGATAGACGATGTGGATGCGGGCGCGGTAGTCGGCAAACAAGCTTGTCCATTTGCCGCGCAGCTCGCGGGTAAGATTGGTGGCGTTGAAGACGAAGTCTTGGCGATCGCGCAGGTATTGGCGGGCTTGTTCTTTGGCGAGTTGGATAACGCGGCCGGCGGCTTTTTTGTCGGCAGGGTCTATGCGGTGGGCGCGGCGGATGTCGTCGAGCGAGAGTACGGGCAGTTTGGGGAAGCGTTGGGCGATGTGGGTGTCTTTGCCGCTGCCGGGCAGGGCGCTCATCATGTAAACGGTGCAGGCGAAGTCGTCGTAGGGATGGTAGTCGGGCGTGCTGTCGGGGTGGTTGAGATAGTGGTAGCGCGTGTGCTTATCGGGAAAGGGGTAGGGCGCGCCCCAGCAGCGGTTTTCTTCGCACAGGGCTTGGAACAGGGCGATGCGTTCCAGCAGCTCGGTGGTGTCGGGGCAGATGCGGCCGAGGGCGTCGGCTTTGGCGAGGATGGCGAGCAGGCGGGTGTCGGTGTGCAGGCTGGCGGCGATTACGGCGTGTTCGGGCTTGGGTTTTTCTATCGCCCACAGCGGCAGCCCGTGCCAGCGCACGAGTTTGGCGACGGCTTCACGCACGGCAAAGGGGGCGGCGAGGTCGCAATAGAGGATTTGGCGGGCGGTGTGCTCGCCTTTTTTGGCGTGGCGCGGGGAGATGATGCGGGTTTTGCCGTCGCGTTCTTCGGTGGTGGTACTGCGTTTTTCTACGTCGTGCAACAGGGCGGCGGCGAATAGGATGTGCTGCGTCTGTTCGTCCAGTACCTGATATTCGGGCAGCCTGAAAAGCTCGGCAGCAACCATTTTAGTGTGGGTCAGCACGTCGCCTTCGCCGTGCCATTCGGCATCTTGCGGCACGGCGGCCATGTCGGCAAGCCAGTCAAAACGGGCGGTGAGTGCGTCCCAGTCGGGGGCGCGGTTGGGGGTGAAATGGGGGAATTGCCACATGGCATAAGTCCTTAGGGATGATTGGTTTTGGTGGTGGAGTGGGCAGCCTAAAAAGGGTTTGGCGTTTTGTTTTTGCCCAAATTAGGTTTTCAGGCTGCCTTTATTTGCTTTGGTATTGGTAGCCGTGCCAGCCGTATTGGTTGTAATCAATCAGCGTGGCGGGCTGCCAGGTTTTGGTCCAATGCACATCGGTTTTAACGTGTTTGGCGCGCACCAGTTTGAACAGGTTGTCAAATTCGTTGGGCTGCACGGGCAAATCACCGTTGTTGGTGGCAAAGCCGTCGCGGTTGCGGATAACCAAGCCTTCGCAGCAGGGGGCGCCCGTTTGCGGGTCGTAGCCGCCGAGTGCGCCGCCGGTTTCCACGTAATCCAGCCAGCTCATGCCGAGATTGGCGGTGAGCCAGTCGGCAAGTTGGCGGTTTTCGTCGATGCCGTCGCGGTACACATCGCGCAGCGGCTGGCGGATGGGCAGCTCGGGCACGGTCGGGAAGTCAAACAGGGCGGCGTAGAATTTGACTTCGTCCCAACCAAGCCAGCGTTCGCCCTGGCGCACGGCGAATAGGTAGAAATAGGATTCCAGGCGGCGGTAGGCGATGGAGTGGATGCCGTAGAGGTTTTCGCCGAAGAGTTCCAAGTCTCCCAAATCGTCTTTGATGCGCTGCCAGCGCTCAATCAGTGGTTTGTCCCACGGGTGCTGGGTGGGCGCAGCGTGCGAGCGGGCGAAAACGCCGTGGCGGTTGAAGCAGTTGTTTTGCCCGTCCAGCTTTTCGGTGAGCACCAGCGCTTCTTTTTGGGCGAAGGCGGCGAGGTAGCCTGCGGGCATAAAGCGGTCGTCGGAAGTGGTGCCGAGACTGATGGGGGCGTGCAGGCTGCGGCTGTATTTGGTGGATGGGGTCATGGTTTTGGGGGCTTTTTTTGGGATGGTTGGGGCAGCCTGAAAAGGGCGGCGTGGTGGTTTTGATGTTTTAGCTTCGCAATTCCGCTACGCTTTTCAGGCTGCCTTTGGACTGGGATAAGGCAGCCTGAAAGTGGAAAACGGCGTTTAAATCAGTTTCTGCAGTTTCATTTCGTTTTTCAGATAGGCGTAGTACACCGGGGCGATGATGATGCCGCCGATGCCAAAGATGCGCTCGCACACCACCATGGCAATCAGCAATTCCCAGGCGGTCGATTCGATTTCGGCGCCGATGATTTTGGCGTTGAGAAAATATTCCAGCTTGTGTACCACCACCAAAAACACCAGCGAAGCGAGCGCCACATACAGCGAGACGCCCAGGCTCAGGGTGATGATGACGGCGTTGGAAATCAGATTGCCGGCCACCGGTATCAGGCCGACGATAAAGGCGATAAAGAGCACGGTGAGCCGAAACGGCAGCTCCACGCCGAACAGCGGCAGCAGCAGATACAGGTAAAGGGCGGTAACGGCGGTGTCGATCAGCGAAATTTTCACCTGCGCCAGAAACACTCGCTCGAAGCTGCTTTGGAAGCTGGCGATGCGCCGGATCAGCTCGGCCTTAAACGGCGGCATCTGCACGCGGGTGTGGCGGGTGGCCAGGCGGTGGAAGCTGAGCATGGCGCCGACAATCACGCCGATCAGGATATAGACGAAGGAAGTCAGGCTGTTTTTGCTGATGCGGGTCAGGGTGTCGCCGTATTCGCGCACCAGCGCGGCGGCGGCGGTTTTGATCTCCGCCAGGTTGGCCGGCAGCATATTGAGCAGGGCGGGGGGCAGCTCTTTGCTGTTTTTGGTGTCGGCAATAATCGCCGCCAGCTTGCCGATCATGGTGTTGATGTGGCCGCCGTGGATCAGGTGGTAGATGCCCAGCGCCATCAGGAAAATCGCCAGCAGCACCAGGCCGATGGTGAGCACGGTCGAAACCAGATTGATGTTGCGCGCGTTGAGCGAGCGGTGCATGCGCGTGTGGCGCGGCAGCAGGCGGCGGCGCAGCCAGAAAATCAGGCGGTTGGTTTTGCTGATAAAGACATAAGTCAGAATCACCGACAGCAGCAGCGGCAGAAAATGAAAATACAGCACGCCGATCAGCACGGCGGCCATCAGGATATAGCTGCTGTTGCGCAGGGCGGGGGAAACGGGGGCTTTGGCGCTCATGTGTGTTCTTTAATTAAAAACTCAAAAATCGGATGTTTGTTGTTTTCAGGCTGCTTTCAGGCTGCCCTGATAATCAGGCAGCCTGAAAACTTTTACGGCGGCAAAACGGCGCCCTATTCCACCCACTGCACCACTTCGGCGGCGGCGCGGCGGGTTTTGGCGCGCGGTTCGGCGGCGCGGTAGCCGAAAGCGGCCATCAGCGCGGTGCGGTGTTCGGCCGGATCGAGCAGGCCGTTGTCTGCCAGCAGCTGATCGACGGCGGCCTGGTCGAAGCCTTCGACCGCAGTCGAATCGATGCCGATCAGCGCGGCGGCGGTCATCATATTGGCCAGCGCGATATAGCTTTGCTTGGCTGTCCAGTCGTTAAAGGCGCGGGGCGTTTCGTTGAGCCGAAAATCGTGTTCGGCAAAATGGCTGAACTTGGCTTCGCGCTGCTCAACGACATCCGCGGCAATCGCGTGCACTTCGCTCCACATCCGGTGGCGGTAGCCGGCGCGGGTGGCATCGGCGGTGCGGGCAAGCAGGATCACGAAATGGCTGCAGTCGAGCTTTTCCGCCGCACCCCAAGCCAGCGGCGCCAGCGCGCGGCGCAGCTCGGGATTCTGTATCACCAGAAAACGCCACGGCTCCAGCCCGAACGAACTGGGCGACAGGCGCGCGGTTTCGAGAATAAAGTCAAAATCTTCACGGCTGATTTTTTTGTCCGGGTCATAACGCTTGCAGGCATGGCGGAAATGAAAGGCGTCAAGGACAGTCTGTTTGTCGGCAAACACGGCATCGCTCCTGTAATCGCGTGGTGGAAAACGGCGGCATTATAAACCGCCGCACCAACCGAAAGGCAGCCTGAAAGCGCAGGCGGCGTTTAGCCCGCGCGGCTTTGCCCCAAGGCAGCGGCATCCTGAAAGGCAAAAAGCGCCGCAAATGCAGCCGCGCGTTTGATTCCGATGGCTCTATCGGCTAAAATGCCGCGTTTTTTCGTTTAGAACCCCAAGGAAATAAAACCATGAAAACCGCACAAGAACTGCGCGCCGGCAACGTATTTATGATCGGCAGCGACCCGATGGTCGTCCAGAAAACCGAATACATCAAAGGCGGCCGCTCTTCGGCCAAAGTGAGCATGAAGCTGAAAAACCTGCTCACCGGCGCCAACAGCGAAACCATCGTCAAAGCCGACGACAAATTCGACGTAGTCGTGCTCTCGCGCAAAAACTGCACCTACAGCTACTTCGCCGACCCGATGTATGTGTTTATGGACGAAGAGTTCAACCAATACGAAGTCGAAGCCGACAACATCGGCGACGCGCTCAAATTCATCACCGACGGCATGGAAGACGTGTGCGAAGTAACCTTCTACGAAGGCAACCCGATTTCCGTTGAGCTGCCCACCATCATCGTGCGCGAAGTCGAATACACCGAGCCGGCGGTTAAAGGCGACACTTCGGGCAAAGTGATGAAAACCGCGCGCCTCGTGGGCGGCACCGAAATCCAAGTGATGTCCTACATCGAAAACGGCGACAAAGTGGAAATCGACACCCGCACCGGCGAATTCCGCAAACGCGCCTAAGCTGGCATCATCAAAAAGCAGCCTGAAAACCGTGATACGCGGTTTTCAGGCTGCTTTTTTTCATTGCCAAAGGATGCGGCGGAGATTTTGCCCCCCCGCCGCACCCGCCTATCCGCCCTGCCCCGCCGGCGGCAGGCAGCCTGAAAAGCGCGGCGTTCAGGCTTTCACCACCAGCGTCCGCGCCAGCAAATCCTGCAGGGTGCGGCGCCGCTTGCTGCGGAAAAACAGCATCAGCAGGCAGATCAGCAGGGCAATCGTGCCGACGGGCGATTCCGTTTTGCCGTTGCCCATATCCATTTGCCATGGCAGCAGCTCGCCGATTACCAACACAATCAGGTAGTAGGCGCAAAAGCGCAGCAGAAAGTGGCGCACAAAGCCCGCGGTTTCGCCATCGGTGGTAATCACGCGGATGCGCATCTGTTTTTTGCCCAAGGTCTGCCCGTCGCGCGACATCAGCACAACCTGGTACACCAGCAGCCCCAAACAAATCAGGACGCCAACCACTATAACGCCGCCAACCAGCAGATTGCGGCTCTCTTCCGTATCCAGAGACCATGACGATGCCGCCAAACCGAGACCGAAAGCCAGCATCACAAACACCACTATCGGAAAAATAAGAACCAGCAGCCAATCGATAAGCGCTGCCGCAATCCGCTGCCACGGCGTTGCCAGCTCTACTTCGTAAGCGTCGTCAAAATGCGCTTCAACCACGGTGGATTGGTAGGCCTGACGAAAATCACTCATGTTTCAATTCCTTATCTGTCTGGTTTGTAAAAACGGGGGGTTGCTCTTTTTACTGCCGCGTTTTCAGGCTGCTTGGCGCCGCTGCGGCACAGGCAGCCTGAAAGCCGCATTCATTAAAACGGTTTATTGTCCGGACTCAGGTTCGGATGTATCACCGCCCTGCCCTGCACCCAGCGCCGCAGTCAAGCCGTTAATATCGCCGCCGTTTAAGCCCAGCTCTTTGAGCAAACCGTCCACCAGCGGCGCTTGGGCGCGGTAGCGCAGGGCGCTGTTGACCATTTGGTCGGAGAGTGCGGGGCTGGCGGATGCGCTTTGTCCGTCGGCTGTGCTGCCGGCCGCGCCGCCCAGGCCGCTGACTTGCAGGATTTTGATGTCGTCGATGTTTTCCATCGGTTTGACCGATTCGCGGATGATGTCGGGCAGGTGTTTTAACAGCGCCAGGCGGATTTGCATGGCAACCTGGTCGGCGCTTAACACATTGGCCGCTTCGTTTACCGCGCGTTTGCCCTCGGCATCGACTTTGTACTGCTGCTCCTGCGCTTGCGCCAGCAGCACTTTGGCATCGGCTTCGCCCTTGGCTTTCAGGCGGGACTGCTCGGCTTCGGCTTCGGCAGCGATGCGCAGCGCTTCGGCTTTGTCCTGCGCGGCCTGTTTCTCGGCTTCGGCGGCGACGGTTACCGCGATGGCTTCGCGCTGGGCGGTTTCGGCGGCGGCAATCAGTTCCACCGCTTTGGCACGCTCGGCGCGCTCGGTTTCGCGCACGGTAATCACGCTTTCTTCCTCGCGCACGGCGGCGGCGCGGGCTTTGTCGGCTTCGGCTTTGGCTTCCGATTCGGCGCGGGATTTTTCGGCGACGGCAATCGCTCTGTCCTGCTCGGCCAGCTCAATGGCTTTGCGCCGCTCGACTTCGGCCTGCTCTACGGCCTGCGCCTTGCGGATGTCTTCGTTTTTCACATCGCGCTCGGCGGCAATGCGTTTCAGATCGACTTCGCGCTCGGCGGCGATTTTCGCTTCTTCGGCTTCGCGTTTTTTCGCCGCTTCCTGCTCGGCGATGCCCGCTTCCTGCTCGGCGCGGCGCACGGCGATTTCGCGCTCTTGTTCCAATTTGGCGTACTCTTCTTCGCGGGCGATTTTCAGGCGCTGCTGCTCGGCTTCGAGATTTTTGGTTTTAATCGCCAGATCGGTTTCCTGCTCGATGTCGTTGCGTTTTTTGCGCCGCGATTCGATGGTTTCGGTGAGCTTGGTCAAACCCTCGGCGTCGAAGGCGTTTTGCGGGTTGAAGAAGCGGAAATCGGTCTGATCCAGGCCGGTAAGCGATACTGCTTCCAGTTCCAAACCGTTTTTGTACAAATCCTCGCTCACTGCCTGCTGCACTTTCTGCACGAAATCAACACGTTTTTCGTGCAGCTCTTCCATCGCCATTTCGGCGGCCACGGCGCGCAGGCTGTCGACAAACTTGCCCTCCACCAAGTCTTTGAGCTTTTCCGGCGACATGGTTTTCATGCCCAAAGTCTGCGCCGCGGTGGCAATGCTCTCGGCGGTGGGCTTCACGCGCACGTAAAACTCCGCCGCCACATCCACGCGCATGCGGTCTTTGGTAATCAGCGCCTGCTCTTCGGCGCGGCGCACTTCCAGCTTCAGTGTGTTCATATTGACCGGAATCACCTCGTGCAGCACCGGCAGCACAATCGCGCCGCCGTTCACAATCACCTTCTCGCCGCCGAAACCGGTGCGCACGAAGGACACTTCCTTGCTGGCGCGGCGGTACAGGCGGGTGAGGATGAGGCCGAGCACGAACAGCGCGACGAGTATGACGCCGGCGATGATGCCGATGGAAACTAAGTTCATGGGTTTTCCTTTCTTGGAGAAGGTTTTTTTCAGACGGCTTCCTGCTGCCTGAAACAGGTTTGGAGAAAATCAAACAAATACAGTGGATTCAAATAGAAATACCTGCATCGTCATTCCTGCGCAGGTGGGAATCCAGACTTCGGGATTCCAAGGAAATATTCAAAGATTGCCACAATTCTAAACCTCTGGATTCCCACCTGCGCAGGAATGACGGTATGGGTATTTTTATCTGGATTTACATTAAGGCGGCCTATATTTTCAGACGGTCTAAGGACGGCTGAAACGCAGTTCGCGGGCAAACAGGCTGCGGCGTACATAGACCGTTTCGCCGTCGGGCGTTTCAAAACTGCCTTCGCACCAACTGCCGTCAAAATCGCGATGACTTTCGGGCAGGTGGACGGCAAGCTGCCGCGGGCGGCTATAGCGTCCGCAGCGTCCTTCAACGGTCATTTCCACCGCCACACGCTCGAACGGTTTACCCCACAGGCTGGCCGCGCCCGACAGCGAAGCCAACGACCACACGCACAACGCGCCTATGGCCAGCCAGAACAGGGCGGCTTTGCCCCCCGTGGTTAAAAAAACCCTGATGCGGCCGATTGCCGTTTGCCGCAGATAATGGTTGGACGGCAGGCCGAATACGGTTTCTCCGACCAGCACCTTGCGACTCATCCAAGCCAAAGGCAGCAGCCATGCGGCGGTCAGCGCGGCGGCGGCCTGCCAGGCAAGGGGCGACAAGAGCATGTTGCCGAATATTTGCCGCACGCATGCCAACAGCACCGTTGCCGACACCAGCCCTATCAGTATCCGCCAGCCGCGCCTTTTTCTTTTGTCCAAATTGTCGAACAACTCCATAAAGCCGTTTTGCATCGCAACCGACATTTCCCTGCCCCGGTCTACCGCGCCCAACTCTGCAATCAAAGCGGCGGTATTGCGGCACAAGGAGGTGGAAAAGCGGCGGCTGTGTCCGTCGGGCGAGATGGTGCGAAAAGAGAAGATGCGGCACCGCACACTGCACAGATAATCGAACCGCCAATCGGTCGGACAGCGGAAACGCGTGCGGCCGAATGCACCGTACAGCACCAATTCCCCGCCGCCGATGGAGGCAAAACGGCGGCAGGTCAGGCCGAACCACCAGCCTTCCGAGCGTTTCAGGCCGTAGAGCAAAAACACACCCGCCGCCGCTTTTGCCGCCCAATCGTGCACCGTCGGCAAAAATCCGCTGACGGCAAGGAAAACCAACAATGCGATAAAGACCAATAGCAGCCCCGTTACCAAAGGCATAAACAGCGTGCCCCAAAAAGAGGTGGCAAATACCGTTTGTCTGCCTTCGCGCCGCACTCCTGCCTGCGGTTGCCTGCCGAGGCCGGCCCAAGATACCGAATCGAATCGCTGTCTGTTGCGGTTTTGGCGGTAGCGCGATTTTTTACGTTGTTTGCCCATTATTGTTTGCCTTTTGTTTTTCAGACGGCCTTTTCGGATGGTTCGATATATTCCAGCAACGGCAGCCCCGTGGCGAGGCTGATTTGTTTGGCCGTTTTCTCCGCCGTCTGCCGGTTGTCGCGCAGCAGCAAATCTGCCTCCAGCAGCCGCACATCTTTGCCGCCTTCTTTGCCCGCCAGCCGGATTTCGTTCAAGCCCACACCCAATCCGCTGTATTTCACGCGGCTGTAAATGCCGCAAAACCCCGATAACGCATAGCGTTTTTCAGGCAGCCACTTGAAACCGTGCAGGCAGTATACGGTCAGTACGTCTTCCTGCACGCTGTAGCGTACCTTGCGCAGCGTATGCCAACGGTGCGCCAGCCGCCATGCGGCAAACAGCAGCGCCGCCAGCCAGAACAGCCGCCAGCCGAACCCGCCCCCGCTCCACACCATCAGCAGTGCAAACAGCAAAAACGGGATGCGCGAGAGCAAAGTGCCGAGCGAATACACGGCAAATTCCGCTCTGTCCAAGAGCTTCGGCGCAGCGCGTTCCAGCAGCTTCGGCTGCAGTTCATGTTCCGCCTGCCTTGCCGCCGCCAGCGCGGCTTTGATTTCGGAGGGTTGCCGCCAAGCCGTTTGCGGCGTTTTCTGACTGCTCCGTACACGAAACACCACACGCACTTCTGACACAGCCACCGCCAACAACCCAAGCGCCAGCAGTACCATAAACCCCTGCAACAGCCCCAGTATTTCCCCCGCCTGCCCGACTACCGCCTTGCGTACCAGCCACAGCGCCAGCCAAGCCCACAGTCCAGCTGCTGCCAGATTCACCGCCTGCCGCCACACAGGCATCGCTTTCACCTGCAAGGGCTGCAACAAGGTCGGGTTGGCTGCCGTCTCCGCCTCCGTACGGATTACTGTGTTGATTACCGGCCGTTTAACCAAACCCGTTGCCTGCGCGATATAGTTCTGAATCCCGTCCAATTTGTGCAGCGAACCCTTATGCGGCAGAAAATTTGCCTCCAACACCAAATCGTTCTGCCCATCCGCAGACACCAGCCACAAACGCCCGTAATAGCCACGGTAATCATCCCGCACTTTCTCCGCCGCCACCGCCGCAAACATCGAGAGCGGATATTCCCGCTGCGCCTGCCAGCCCCACCGCCAGCGCCCGTGCAGCAGCAGCCCGCGCGCTGTATCCAGCCGCAGGAGATCATTCATGGTGTATTTCCGCCACACCGGCACGGCAATCAGCCACCCCATACCAACAAATATCAAGGTTACCAGCAATCCGAGCAGAACCAGCAACCAATCCATACTCAAGGTGCTAAACAGAATGCCTGCCACTAGAAACACAAACAATGCCAGCACCACACCAACCAACACGCCTTCCAACACCACATCCCCAAACGAACCCGGATACAGCATCATGATTTTGCTTTTATTCTGTTGCATGATTTTCGCTTTCAGACAAAATAGAGCAATCAGCAGCCACACCAGCAATGCCGCCGTCAGAACCCCAACTGCCGGAACATCAGTCGTATCCTACCGGCTGGAAGGATCGGCTCCAGGTGGTAAATCTGGCATGGTATGAGCCATTCTGTATCCCCTAATTTAGCCTGCCGTTTTCAGACGACCTCAATCCACCAAGCTCCCGCTCGGATTCAAAATTGCCTTAAACGTATTTCCCTCCAGCGACACCAGCAACACCGCGTCGCCCTGTTTCAACACTTCGTCGGAATCCGGTTCCGCCATCACATAATGCTGTTGACCATACACATCCTTCACCCGCACCTGCGCCGCGCTGCCTGACCGTGCTTCGCCCAGCACCACTGTGCCTATGCGTCCGATTAGGCTTTCTTGCGAAACGGCAGTGGTTTCGTCTTTGGGCATGATTTTGTACAGTCCGCCCGCCGTCAGGCGCACCA
>ERZ773077.622-NODE-622-length-26461-cov-4.218928_pt1 | contig 26461 bp, 27 predicted proteins | sample MGYA00580612_ERZ773077 | MGnify/ENA primary metagenome ERZ773077 (study PRJEB29015, sample SAMEA2737971) | human oral metagenome | biome: human oral; feature: human-associated habitat; material: dental | place: China | collected 2021 ...
TTGTAATTTCAAAAAGTTTATAGAAAATGGGCTAAAATTTATCTAAATCTGCTAGAATAACGCACACGGAGGATAAAGTAATCTGGTGATGCTCACGGGCTTCAAACCCGATGACTGGGCGGTTGACCGTCTGGTGGGGAGTTCGATTCTCTCATCCTCTCGCCAAACTTCTAAATTTATTATCTTAAAACAAGCAAAATTCAGCTACAATAAGCCGTTTATATTAAATTAATTTAAGGTTTTTCTTTTGGCTAGTTCATCCGCCTCCAAATTTCCTCTCGCACGCGCCGTTTTGGGCAGAATATATGCGGTGTTTTTGGCTACCGCCGTATTTCTGATATGCGCTGCTAGCTTTGGGTTAAATTTAAAATTTGAAGGCGTAAAAGAGGATATTTACGCTGCAAATTCTAACTTTAAAACTTTCATCAAAGAACGCGCCGTAAATATAGATAACGAACTTAAACTTATCGAAAGATATATTGAAGCACCCGATTTTGACCAAAAAGCGATCTTTGACTTTGCCGTAAAAAATAATAACGAATATATGGCCTTTTTTATCGTAAACGAACGGGGCGAGATAGAGTTTGTCAGCGATAAAAATTTGCGCGACGCATACTCCGCCTTTTTCCTATCAAAGCCTTGGGAAAACGAGCCTGAGGATAAAATTTTAAGATCAGAGTTTATGTTTGACAAAAGCGACGTACCGACGAGAATCATTGCAAAAAAGATGAAAAACGGCAAAATGGTGGCTACGCTCATACGCTTTACGGCGATTTACGAGGAGTTTGCTCGCGGATACGAGATGATCGGCGTAAATTCGTTTGCGATAGATAAAAGCGGCAGGATCGTATTTCACCAAAATCCGGAGTTGGTTTTAGAGCATAAAAATATCTTTGATCTTTACGACGTGGACGCGGATTATCTAGACAGCGACGAAGTAAAATTTGCAAATTTAGGCTCGCTAAACAGCGAGATTTATTATATCCAAAGCATTCCCGGGATCGGTTTGGCCGTGGTTTCAAGCTATCCTGTGGATAAATTTATAAAAGAAAATTTACTATTTTTGCTAATCTGCATCGCATTTTTAGCCGCAGGCGGATTTTTTACCTTTTCTTACACCAAATTTGTCAAAAACTCCGTCATAAAACCGGTTTTATCCATCAAAAACTTAGTCGCAAAAGCCGGCGACGGCGAGGAGATTAAGACCTACGCGAAATTTGGCTCGGTAGAAGAATTTGATCAAATCTCGGACGAGATCGTCAAATTTTACGGAGATTTCGGCGAGAAAAAGGCGAAATTTGAAGAGTACTCGCGCAAATTTGGATTTTTGTTTGAAAAAGGGCCTTTTATCTTGCTATTAATCGACGCAAAAAGTGGCAGGATCGTTGAAGCAAGCGCGAGAGCGTGCGAGTTTTACGGATTTAGCGAGGAAGCGATAAAAAGCAAAAATTTAGCCAAGCTAAATGCGTCAAATTTGACCGATATGAAAACGCTACAAGAAGACGAAGGCGAAATTTACGAAACGAACCATTTTGCTGCGGGCGGCGAGATAAAGCAGGTGCGCATCTACAAGCAAAACTACGAGTTACCCGGCGGCGAAAAGATCGGCTTTTGCGTCGTAAAAGACGTTACGAAGAGCAATACTTTAAAGAAAAACGCACAAAAACAAAGCGAGATAGACGCGCACTCGCCGCTGTTTAGCGTAGTTTGGAAGGACCGCTTTATAGGCGATATATCAAGCGTTTCGGACAATATCGAGCGCGCGCTGGGATACAAAAAAAGCGAAATACTCTCAAACGAATTTGAGTTTAAAAACATCATCCATCCAGATGACCGAGATAGGCTCGCGAACGAATTTAACATCAAATTTAGCTTATTTAACGCGGCTTCGCTCAAAAAAGAGAACGAGTCGCTGCAGTCTTGTAGGCTGATAAGGAAAAATCTAGAGGTCATAAACTGCAGCGTATTTATCAAATTTATCTCAAAAGACGGCAGAACCGTGGACGAGGTGATCGGGTATTTTATCGAGAGCAAGCTGGCGGCAAATTTGACCACAAAAACCGGCATGGAGATAGCGCGTCTAAACGACGACAAAGAGGGCGCATATAAAAATACGATTTTAAACCTATTTGCAAACGCGCAAGAAGCCGTCGCTGTAGTCGGGTTAGACGGCGTATTTTTAGACGCTAACGAAGCCTTTTGCAAGATAAGCGGCTACTCCAAAAAAGAAGCTATCGGCAAGCCGTCGAATTTACTAAAATCAGGCGTGCATGATGATAAATTTTACGAACACATGTGGAAGAGATTGCTGAAAAAAGGCTTTTATAGCGGCGAAATTTATAATAAGCGTAAAAGTGGCGAAATTTATCTCGAGCAGCTTAGTATCGCGACCGTTTATAGCGGCTCAAAGCCTAGCTACTTCGTGGCGGCGTTTCACGAGTTGCCGTGGGTAGAGCCTGAGATACAACAGAATGAATCAAAAGCAAAGGAGCAAGAGTGAGCGAATTTGACGCGAGCGTTTACGAGCACGAAATACCAAGCGGCACGAGGCTGTATTTCGGACAAAGCGCGAAACTAAAAAGAAAGATCGAGCGCGCGGCGAGCGAAATTTTAGAAAAAAACGGATTTCACGAGATCGTGACGCCATTTTTCTCGTATCATCAGCACCTTAGCGTGCAGCCCACGGCTCTGGTGCGCTTTAGCGATCACGAAAATCACCAAATCAGTCTGCGCGCCGATAGCACTGTGGACGTCGTGCGCATCGTGCTTAGACGCCTAAAAGATACCGAACCTAAACGCTGGTTTTACATCCAGCCGGTTTTTAAGTACCCTAGCACTGAAATCTATCAAATCGGCGCCGAGCTAATCGGCGAGAGCGATCTGGCTACTAGCGTCAAGATAGCAAAGGAGCTTTTTGAGTCGTTTAACCTTGCGCCCGTGCTGCAAATCAGCCACATCGCGATCCCGCAGATCGTGTGTAGGCTGCTAAATTTGCCTATTTCGATATTTGAGCACGGCGAGATCGAAAAAATCCTAAATCAAAATGAGGAGTGGCTAAAAAGGCTGGCCTTCGTAAACACGGTGACTGACATCGACGAGATTTTGCCGCTGGTGCCTGATGAGATAAAAACAGCACTGCTTGAGATAAAAGAGCTGGCGCAGGCGGTAAAATATGAAAATTTAAGAATTGTTCCGTTATATTATTCAAAGATGAGGTATTATGACAAGCTGTTTTTTAGATTTTTAGGCGGCAACGCCGTGCTAAGCGGCGGCGGCAACTATGAGATAGAGGGCATCAAAAGCAGCGGTTTTGGCGTATATACCGACGCGTTAATCGAAAATTTAGATCAAAAGGAGAGAGTATGAGCAAGGCTGACGTGATAGTAGGCGTGCAGTGGGGAGACGAAGGTAAGGGTAAGATCGTAGATCTGCTAAGCGGCGGCTACGATATGGTGTGTAGGTGTCAAGGCGGACACAATGCGGGTCACACGATCGTCGTAGAGGGCAAGAAAATCGCGCTGCATCAGGTTCCATCGGGCATACTTCATAAAAATATAATAAACATCATCGGCAACGGCGTCGTGCTCTGTCCGGCCGAAATAATCGAAGAACTAAAGCAGTTTGGAGACGTTTCGGGACGGCTGTTTATCAGCGACAAGGCGCATTTAAATTTGCCTTATCACGCGCAAATCGACCAGGCTAAAGAAAAGGCCAAAGGCGCGCATGCTATCGGCACGACGGGCAAGGGTATAGGGCCTGCGTACAGCGACAAAATCAGCCGCAGCGGACACCGCGTCGGGGAGCTAAAAAATCCCGAGAAACTTTGCGACGCGATTTTGGCCGATTTTGCGGCAAATAAAGCGTTTTTAGACGTTTTGGGCGTCAAAGCGCCTGCTCGCGATGAGCTTTTGGGCGAGCTAAAGAGCTACGAGGCAGCGCTGGGTAAATTTATAGTTGATACCACGCATATGGTGTGGGATGCGATAGACGCGGATAAGAAAATCTTGCTAGAAGGCGCGCAGGGCACGCTGCTAGACATCGATCACGGCACCTATCCTTTCGTGACTAGCTCAAACACCGTAACCGCAGGCAGCTGCAGCGGTATCGGACTAAGCCCTAAAAACGTTGGCGAGGTGATCGGTATCATCAAAGCCTATACCACGCGCGTTGGCAACGGTACCTTCCCGACCGAGGATATGGGCGAAGACGGCGAAAAGATACGCGATATCGGACGCGAATACGGCGCAACTACGGGCAGACCGCGCCGCACTGGCTGGTTTGACGCGGTTGGCGTTAGATACGCGGCTAGACTTGATGGTGTGGATAAATTTGCGCTGATGAAGCTTGACGTTTTAGACGGCTTTAAAAAGGTAAAAATCTGCAAAGCCTACGAGAAAAACGGCAAGATAATCGAGTATTTCCCAAGCGATTTAGAGGGCGTAAAACCGGTCTACGAGGAGCTTGAAGGCTGGGATAAGGTAGAAGGAGCGCGTAAATTTGAGGATCTTCCTGCAAATGCAAGGGCCTTTATCAAACGCATCGAGGAGATCACGGGCGTAAAGGTCGGCATAGTATCTACTAGCCCGGAGCGCGAAGACACGATAGTTCGTTAAGATGAAAAGCAAATTTACGCAAATCGTAAATATAAAAAAGCGAAATTTAGACAAAATCGAGCTAAATTTAGCAAGAACCAGAAACGAAGCGACGATGATAGAGGGCTTCATAGTGCAGGCCGCCGAGCAAATTTCAAAATTTGAAATGCCCTCTAGCGGCTCTGCGGCCGATCTGCGCGGATCGCTGGAGCTTCTGGGCGCGATGCGGCGAGAAAAAAATCTGCTAACCGAGCGGCTCGAGCTAATGAAAAAAAACATCGCGCACCTCGAGCGGCAGTACAAGGCGGCAAATTTGGAGTACGAAAAGATGAAATACCTGCAAACGCAGGACTTTAGCGCGCAAATAGAAAAGATAAAAAAGGCCGAAGCGGCGGCTCTGGACGAGTTTGCGACGATGAATTTTACTAGGCAAAAAGAGGCGAAAGCTTGAAGAAAATTTTAATTTTACTAACTTTAAATTTATGCGCTTGGGGCGCAAGCGACGTAAACGCTCAAAGCGCGAGCCAAAGCGGCTTTAAGATCCCGGTGGACTGCGTTTCGATATTTGAAACTAGAAAAGACGAGCTAAAAAGAGAGCTTGCCAAAATAGATGAGGCAAGGCAGGCTTTGGAGGCTTTTCGTGCTAGTTCGGCGGCGCTTTTTGAGGAGCGAAACGCCAAGCTAGCCGTCAAAGAGGCCGAGATAAACGCAACTCTAGTCCGTGCGCAAGAGGAAAAAAAGCAAACCGAGCAGCTGATAAAGAAAAACGAGGAAATCGTAAAAGAACTAAAAACGATGACTAGCGACAAGGTCGGCGAGACCTACGGCAAGATGAAAGACCAAGCCGCCGCCGACGTGCTAAGCGCGATGGATAGGGCGGACGCGGCTAGCATCATGTACTCGCTAAGCCCTAAAAAAATCTCCGCGATAATGGCAAAAATGGAGCCTACCGTAGCGTCTGAAATCACGCTTTTAATCAAGCAAGGCCCGCCGTTTATAAAGGCTGAGAAAAACGTAACGCAGGAAGTCTCTCCTACATCTCCAGACGGCCCGGCGGGCAATCTGCTAAATTTGTAAATTTGGGGCTATAACGCTCTAAATTTAGCTTGGCTCGCGTCTAAATTTGAGCTCAAATTTGTGCGGATAATGCGAAAGCTAAATTTGCCTTTGGCGGTAAAATTTGACTCCAAAGGCTAAATTTTATTGCCGTCAAATTTAACGCTAAAACCTAAATTTAACTAACACCCAGTCTTAAAAAAGCCAAAAATACTTTAATCCGAGCGTCAAATTTTGCTTCAAATTTTACCAAAAACAAACGCTTGCCAAAACAAAAACTCCGTGAGATTTTAGGTATTTCTTACCAAATTTTGGTTAAAATCAAGTCCAAAAAGAGAGGTAAAAATGCGTATAAAACTCCCACACACACCCTACATCGCGCACAAAATCGCTATTGATTTATTAAAGTCCGGATTCGTAAATTTAACGCGCGGAGTAGAGCCCGTAGCGGCATGCGCGAAAGAAATTTTAGATAACGATTTGCAAAAAGAAAAGGCTCTTGAAGAGCGCGTAAACGAGGTGCTCGCCGAGAACGAAGACGATATGGAGAGCATGCAAGTTGATAGAAAAAATATGTTTTGGCTTGTAAAAAAGAAGCTAGCTAAAGAGTACGGCGTGATACTTACGTACGAAGACCGCTTTAGCAACGTCGCCCACCTAGTGCTTGAGGGCGCTTGGAAAAAGGGGCTCATCGACTACACGGTTTCCGAAAATCGTATCAAAAACATCATCTATGGCTCGATCGAAGAGTATATAAAAACGTATGAAATTTTACAAGACGTGGTCATCGACAAGATCGACGGCTACAAGCGCAAATTAATCCCGGGCACCGAGGAGTACGACATCGTATTTGAGCGGCTCTACGAGGACGAACTAAGAAAACGAGGCATGCTGTGAGAGCTTATATCTACCTTGAAAACGGCGTTTTTTTACAGGCGAAGGCCTTTGGTGCGAGCGGTACAGCTAGTGGCGAAATGGTCTTTAACACGAGCCTAACGGGCTATCAAGAGATCATGAGCGATCCTAGTTACGCTGGGCAGTTTATCGTTTTTACCATGCCTGAGATCGGTATAGTGGGCGTAAACGAAGACGATATGGAGAGCGCGAAAATCCACGCTAGCGGCGTTTTGATGAGGGATTTTAACGCTACTACGTCAAATTTCCGCTCGCAAAAAAGCTTGGAAGAGTTTTTCAAAGAGCAAGGCAAATTTGGCGTTTACGATATCGACACTAGATTTTTAACCAAGATGTTGCGTGATAATGGTGCGCTACACGCGGTGATCTCGACTGAAATTTCAGACGAAAAAGAGTTAAAAAAACTGCTCGAAAACTCGCCTAGAATTTCAGAGATAAACTACGTCGCAAAGGTGAGCACAGAGCAAATTTACGCTCACGAAAAGGGTGGCTGGGATCACGCTAGCAAAGCCTACGCTCCGCTAAAATCAAACGGCAAAAAGATCGCCGTCATCGACTACGGCGTGAAGCGAAACATCCTAAACGAGCTTTGCGAAATGGGCCTTGAGACGCAAATTTACCCGCACGACGTGCAAGCAGATGAGCTCATCGCTAAATTTAAAAGCGGCGAGATAAACGGCGTGTTTCTCTCAAACGGCCCCGGCGAGCCAAAGGCCCTAAAAAACGAGATCGCGCAGATAAAAAAGCTGATCGAGGCTCGAGTGCCGATTTTTGGCATTTGCCTCGGACATCAGCTGCTTAGCAACGCATTTGGCTTTGAGACGTACAAGCTAAAATTCGGTCAGCACGGCGCAAATCACCCGGTTTTAAATTTGCAAACCAAAGCAGTAGAAATAACGGCGCAAAATCACAACTACAACGTTCCAGAGGAGATCGCGCAGGTTGCCGAGATCACGCACAGAAATCTTTTCGACGGTACGATCGAGGGCGTGAAGTACAAGGATTATCCCGTATTTTCGGTACAGCATCACCCCGAGGCTAGCGGCGGGCCGAGCGAGAGCAAATATATCTTTAAACAATTTTTAGAAATTTTATAGTTGCTAGTCGCGGTCAAATTTGAGCTAAATTTAGGGCTAAATTTGCGGGCCGAATTTAGCCCCTGCGTGGCTAAAATTTACAAATGAAATTTATCGGTCAAATTTGATGAGCGGCGCGGAGTTTGTTGGGGTATTGAGCGTCGCGGCGCTTAGCTCGGTAGGCCACTGCGTAGGCATGTGTGGCGGTTTTGCTATCGTGTTGGCACGGTTTTTGAACGGTAAAGGTAAAATTTTTAGCACCGCGATGATAGCAGGGTACAACCTAGCTCGAATTTGTGCTTATATGCTACTTGGCTTTATTTTCGGGTCGCTTGGCGGCGTTTTTACGCTATCTCTTGCGGCGCGAGGCTACCTGTTTTTTGCTATCGGCGTTTTTATGGTGGTTTTGGGCGTCGCGCTCATTAGGCGCGGTGCGGTGTTAAATTTCATCGAGAAAAACGCATTTTTATCCAAAATTTTAAACGAAAAAATGAAAGCCGCAATCTCTAAAAATAGCGTGCTCGGGTTTTTGACGCTCGGGTTTTTAAACGGGCTACTGCCGTGCGGAGTGGTTTATTATTTTTTAGCTTTAGCCGTAGCTAGCGGCAGCGGGGCAAAGGGCGCGGCGATCGCGGCTACGTTTGGTGCGGTTAGCTTTTTTGCGATGAGTTTTTACGCGCTGGTTTTAAAGGCAGTGAGCGAAAAATTTAAAAAACATGCGTTAAATTTAAGCGGCGCGGCGATAATAATTTACGGAATTTATCTATCTTTTATAGGATTTACGGCGAGCAATGGATAACATCAAAGCAAGATTTAGGCAGTATCAAGAGGCTATCGAGACCAGCAATATAGTCTCAAAGACCGACACGAACGGCACTATCACCTTCGTAAACGACGAGTTTTGCAAGATGTCTGGCTTTACGCGCGAGGAGCTAATCGGCGCAAATCACAACATCGTGCGCCATCCCGAGGTGCCAAAGGAGGTTTTTGCGCGGCTTTGGGATACAATTTTAGCCAAAAAAGTGCACAAAGGCACGATAAGAAATCGCACCAAGGACGGCCGCGACGTCTATCTAAACACGACTATCATCCCGATTTTGGATTTAAGCGGGCAGATCGAGGAGTTTCTTGCGATCAGGCATGACGTGACGGACGTGATAAACCTAAATAACGAGCTTGAAAAGACGAAAAAAGAGCTGTTAAATTTAAACGAAAATCTCGAAAACAGGGTCGCCGAGCAGACGGCCAAGCTCGTAAATTTAAACCAAAATCTAGAAAATTTGGTAAAGGCAGAAATCAAAAAAAACGAGGAAAAAACCAAAATGCTTTTTTTGCAGTCGCGTCTAGCCTCGATGGGCGAGATGATCGCAAACATCGCTCACCAGTGGCGTCAGCCGCTAAACGAGCTTAGCATTACGCTTTTTAAACTAAAAGAGAGCGTGAAGGCAACCGAGAAATTTGAAGCCGGCTACGAGCACGCAAAACGCGTGATAAAGGGTATGTCGCAGACGATCGAGGATTTTAGAAACTTTTTTAGCGTCGAGCGCGAGAGGGAGCTTTTCTTTCCTTCGGCTGCGGTAGAAAACGCGCTAAAGATGGTACAGGGAACCTACGAAAAAGAGGGCATAGACGTAAAATTGGAGCTAAAAAGCGAAGGTCAAATTTACGGCTTTGAGTCGCAGCTTTGCCAGGCCGTGATTATCCTACTTTCTAACGCCAAAGATGCGCTGGCAAATAAAAAAGACGATAAAAAAGTAACGCTAACGTTAGAAACAAAGGATAAATTTGCTATCATAAGAGTAACGGATAACGCCGGCGGTATAAAAGAGGAGATAATGGACAAGATTTTTGAGCCGTATTTCACCACCAAACACCCGAGCGCAGGTACGGGCATCGGTCTATATATGCTAAAAAGCATAGCCAAAAATCACGGCGGAAGCGCCGGCGCTAAAAACGTAAAATTTGGAGCGGAATTTGAGATAAAGCTGCCGCTAAAGGATGAAAAATGAAAAAATTTAAAGAGCTAACGCTACTGCTAGTCGAGGACGAGGATGGCATAAGGGAGTCGATGCAAGAGGTTTTTGGCGGCGTATTTCAAAAGGTCATCTCGGCCTCAAACGGCGACGAAGGGCTTAAGAAATTTAAAAAATTTAGCCCCGATATCGTGATAGCTGACATCATGATGCCTATCATGGACGGGCTTGAGATGTCAAGGCAGATAAAAGAGTTCTCAAAAAACACTCCCGTGGTGATCCTAAGCGCGTATAGCGAAAAGGAAAAACTACTAAAAGCTATCGACGTAGGTATCGATAAATACGTGATCAAGCCTATCGATATGGACGAGCTTTTCGCCCTGCTGGAGCAGATCGTAAAAACCAAAATCATAGGCGCCGATATCATCGAGATTTCAGGCGGATATTCGTTTAATCAAACCAAAAAAGTACTCGTAAAAAACGGCGTCGAGATCGCGCTAACCAAAAAAGAGCTGGCCTTTATCTCGCTTTTGGTTAAACGCATAGGTACGCTCGTTTTAACCGAAGAGATTAGAAACGTGGTGTGGTTTGGCGAAAAGGTAAACGATCCCGCCGTTAGAACCTTTATCAAGCGAATACGCGATAAAGTGGGCGCCGGTCTCATCAAAAACTCGCCCGGCCTTGGCTATAAAATCGAGCTAAAAAAGTGAAATTTGAAACGTAAATTTAGGTCGGTTAAGCGATTTTACACTAAAAATCTAATAAAATAACAATCTAATAACAAAATAAACAAAGGAGGATATCGATGCGACTAGACAGGGCGCTAAGCTACGACTACACGGTCGCCAAGTATTTTATGTTCGCGACGATACTGTTTGGGATAGTCGGTATGAGCGTCGGCGTTTTCATAGCGTTTCAGATGGCATATCCGGACTTAAACTATCTCGCGGGCGAATACGGCACCTTTAGCCGCCTAAGACCGCTGCACACGGCGGGCGTGATATTTGGATTTATGCTCTCTGGCGTTTTTGCGACGTGGTACTATATCGGACAGAGGGTTTTAAAGGTCTCGATGAGCGAGTCACCGTTTTTGATGACGGTTGGCAAGCTGCACTTTTGGATATATATGCTGGTTATGGCAGGTGGCGTGTTTAGTCTGCTTGCCGGCGTTAGTACGTCAAAAGAGTACGCCGAGCTAGAGTGGCCGCTAGATATCGGCGTGGTCGTGCTTTGGGTGCTTTGGGGCGTTAGTATATTCGGCCTTATCGGTATCCGCCGCGAGAGGACGCTTTATATCTCGGTTTGGTACTTTATCGCGACGTTTCTGGGCATCGCGATGCTTTATCTGTTTAACAACATGGCCGTACCGACCAAGCTGGTTTCCGGATACGGCAACTGGTGGCACTCGGTCTCGATGTACGCCGGAGCCAACGACGCTCTAGTGCAATGGTGGTACGGACATAACGCCGTAGCGTTTGTGTTTACCGTGCCGATAATCGCTCAAATTTACTACTTTCTCCCTAAAGAGAGCGGTCAGCCGATATTTTCTTACAAACTTTCGATTTTCTCGTTTTGGAGCCTCATGTTTCTTTATCTTTGGGCGGGCGGACACCATCTGATCTACTCTGCGGTGCCTGACTGGATGCAGACAATGGGCTCGGTGTTTTCAGTGGTTTTGATACTGCCGTCTTGGGGTTCGGCGATAAATATGCTCCTAACGATGCGCGGTGAGTGGCAGCAGCTTAGAGAAAATCCTCTTATCAAATTTATGATTTTGGGCTCTACTTTTTATATGTTTTCGACTCTTGAAGGACCGATTTTGGCGATCAAATCAGTAAATGCTCTCGCGCACTTTACCGACTGGGTGCCGGGTCACGTGCACGACGGTACGCTAGGCTGGGTCGGCTTTATGACGATGGCGGCGCTTTATCACATGACGCCTCGCGTATTTAAACGCGAAATTTACTCAAAATCCTTGATGGAAACTCAGTTTTGGATACAGACTATCGGTATAGTGCTTTATTTTTCATCGATGTGGATCGCGGGCATCACTCAGGGTATGATGTGGCGCGCGACCGACGAATACGGAAATTTGGCCTATTCATTTATCGATACTGTGATAAACATTGTGCCGTACTACTGGATCAGAGCCGTGGGCGGACTGCTTTATCTGCTAGGATTTTTCATCTTTGTTTATAACATCTACAAGAGTTTTGGCGCCAAAGCGCTCGTAAAAGAGCCGCTAAGCGCGAGTCCTGCGGGCGTAAAGGAGGTTGCTAATGTTTAGTTGGTTAGAAAAAAATCCCTTCTTTTTCGCGGTTATGGTTTTTATATTTATCGCCTATGCGGGCGTGATTGAGATTTTGCCTGATTTTGCAAACAGAGCTAGGCCGCTAGAGGGAACCAAGCCGCCTACGGTTTTACAGCTTGCCGGCAAACACGTGTATATGAAAGATAGCTGTAACGCCTGCCATACGCAGCAAATTCGCCCTTTTAAGGCAGAGACCGACAGATACGGCATGTATTCGCTTAGCGGCGAGTATGCGTTTGACCGTCCGCATCTTTGGGGATCAAAGAGAACCGGCCCCGATCTTTGGCGCGTGGGTAACTACCGCACTACCGACTGGCACGAAAATCACATGAAAGAGCCGACCTCTGTGGTGCCCGGTTCTATAATGCCAGCTTATAAGCATCACTTTAGCAACAACGCCGACATCGAGACGGCATACGGCGAAGCGGTAACGACGAAAAAGGTATTTGGCGTACCGTACGACGTAGAGGGCATGCCAAAACTCGGCACCTACGAGGAAGCGCAAGCAGCCGCCAAAGAAGAAGCCGCCGCTATAGTTGAAGAGATGAAGGATGAAGAGGTCAAAAAGGCCTTTGAGCGCGGAGAGATCCGCGAGATAGTGGCGCTCATCGCCTATCTAAATAGCTTAAAATAGGCGAATTTATGGATGCGCAGACTCTAAGAGATATCCAAGGATACGGAGCTTTTATCTTTCTAGCCGTGTGCGCCGCGCTTCTTTACGGGTACTATTTTCATCTGTATAGATCCGAAAAGAGCGGCAGGCGAAACTACGAAAGATACTCCGACCTCGCCCTAAAAGACGGTATCGACGAGGAAATTTTAGAGTCTGCGTCCATAGAGCAAAACGCTAAAAAGGAAAAATAATGCAATGGTTTAATTTAGAAGATAACGTAAATTTACTGGGGCTTATCGGAGCTATTGCTATCGTTTTAGCCACGGTTTTCGTCGTAAGCCGCTTGGTCGGGCAGATGAAGGTAGCAAAACCTAAGGCCGAGCTAAGCGAGCATAGTTGGGACGGCATAGGCGAGTACAAAAATCCCGTACCGCTGGGCTGGGCGATAGTTTATGCGATATGCATCGTCTGGGCCTTGTGGTATATGATCGCCGGCTATCCTGTAAACTCCTACTCGCAAATCGGCGAATACAACGAAGAAGTCGCCGCCGCAAACGCTAAATTTGAAAAGAGTTTCGCAAATCCAGACGCCAAGACGCTTCACGCGATGGGCGAGAGCGTTTTTTTGGTGCAGTGTTCCTCCTGCCACGGCATAACCGGCGACGGTATAAACGGCAAGGCCGCAGACCTTTCCAAATGGGGTAGCGAAGAGGGGATATACGATACGATAATGAACGGCTCAAAAGGCCTTGAGTACCCGATGGGCGAGATGCCTGCCGGTATGGCGGACGAAGAGGGCGCAAAAGCGATCGCGGCCTACATCGCTAAGGAAATTTCGGGTATAAAAAAGACTAAAAACGAAAATTTGGTAGAAACGGGCAAGGAGCTTTTTGCGACCTGCGCGGCGTGCCACGGCGAGGACGGCAAAGGCATGGAGGGCAACTCTCCTGATCTATCTAAATACGGCACAGCCGAGTTTGTCGAGGACGTGTTGCAGCGCGGTAAAAAGGGCGCTATCGGTACGATGCCTAAATTTAGCGACGGCAGGCTAAACGCCTTGCAGCAAAAAGCCGTCGGCGAGTACGTCATCTCGCTTTCTAAAGGAGAATAAATGGAAAACACGAATCGAAATGTTTTTGGCCTACACGGCGTGACCGGGCTACTCATCGCGACCGGGCTACTGCTAGCGATCCTGGCGGCACTCACGTACTACGCGATCAAGCTGCAGCAAGAAGTCGCGCAAAAGCCTTACTCGCTAAACGCCTCCGAGCTAAAGATGAAAAGCGCGGATAACGCCAAACAAGTGCGCGTAAAGGAGTAAATATGCAAGCGATTTTGGAGAAATTTATCGTCGCGGGACTCATTGCGGCGGCGGCATTTACGGCGTGGGCAGTGCTAACGCCAAATCACCTTTTTGTAGGATGAAAGTTGATAAATCAAAGAGCGCAGAATTTGCCGCTCTTTTTCAAATTTTAAGCTTAAACCATAGAGGCGCGCTTTGCTTTTTGCTCGAAAATGCTCAACTTGGCCGATGCAATTTATAAATTACGCTCGCTCAAATTTAACTATCCTTTGCCGCTTCCTCGCGCTCAAATTTTCAAATTTAACCCGCGCATTTTTTATCTTTTTGCTTTTTATTTTCTACGGTGCGGCAACTTTGCAGGGCTCAAATTTGCCTCGCGAGATAGTTTTAGTAAATCAAAACATCCTAAGCCCCGCCGTGAGCGATAAAATCGCGGTTTTGGGCGAGGAGCTGGCGAGCAAAAGCGGCGTGTTTGCGGGGGTTGCGGTTTACGAGAGCTTGGATGGCAAAACGCTAAAAGAAGCGGCCGCGCAGCTAAATTTGACCCCGCCTTACGCGCTTTTGATGCTTGCTAAGGCTGAACACAAGGTGAAAATTTTTGCCGACCTGCAGACGCTTAAGCTTTTTGATAAAGAGAAAATTTTAAGTCCGTATCCAAGCTCGGGCTCGATTTTGCCTATTTTAGCGTCAAAAAACGGCAAAGATATCTTTAACGCTGCCGTGCTAAACGGCTACGCCGATCTCGCCGAGCAAATCGCCGCAAGCAAAGGCGTCGCCCTACAAAACGCGGTCGGCAATCAAAACCGCCGCACGCTTGATGCGTTTAGGATTTTTATCTACGGCTCTATCGCTCTGGTTATTTGCGTCGCCGCGTTTAGAAAATTTAGGAGGAAAAATGGCTAAAAACTACTGGCCTCACGCTATCGTTACCGCGCTTATTTTGATAGTCGCCTCCTGCGTAGCGACCGTTGCTCTGGCCGTGAAAAACCCCGTGGAGATGGACGAGTTTTACTTCGAGCGCTATCAAAACGTCGATGAAAATATAAACGAGATCGAGGCTAGCCAGCGCAGATTTGACGCTAAGTACGCTCTTAAATTTGAGCCTGAATTTGACGGGCTAAGCGGGCATTTTGCGATCGCCGTCGCGCCTAAAAACGGCTCGCAAACTTTAAATTTCACGCACGAAATTTTACTAACAAGGCCCGCGACGAACGAGCAAAATCAAAATTTAGACGCCAAATTTGACGAGCAAATTTTAAAAACTGCGCCCGTGACGCTCCCAAAAAAAGGCAGATGGCAAATTTTGCTAAAAATTTCCGACGCAAACGACACCGGCTTTTATAAATTTAACTTCGAAGCGCGCTAGTTTTCTTTGATTTTCAGCCGCTCTGGGCTATCATTTCGCCAAAAAACAAAGAGCCTCTATGCAAAATTTAGACAAACTTTATATCTTTACCAACTCGCGAAAGATCCGCGAATTTAACGCGAAATTTCAAAACGAACTCGTGCCAAAGGCGATGACGATAGCGCAGTTTGAGCAAAAGGCCGTGCTAGTGCCGGGGCGCTTTGAGGCGGACGAGGCGTACGCGCTGGTGCTGATGCAGCGAGCCTGCGCGAGCGTGAGAGAGGCATCCGAGCGGCTGCGTATCCCGTCGGAGTTTTTCGCGTTTTTGAAGAACAACGACTATCTTTTTAGCTTTTTTAAGGAGCTTGCCATCAGCAAAAAAAGCGTTGCGGATCTAAAATTTAGCGACATTTACGCCGATTACGAGGAGCATCTGGGTATCCTTGAGGCGGTGCTCGCAGGCTATAAGGAGCTGCTCGCGGCCGAAAATCTATACGACGGTATCGTGCTGCCTGAAATTTACGAGTTAAACGACGGATTTGTTAGGGAATTTCGCGAGATTTATCTCGAAGTAGACGGCTTTTTGAGCGAATTTGAGTGGGAGCTGTTTGACGAGATAGCCAAGCTAACGATGCTAAAAATCATCTTTCAAACCAGCAAATTTAACAAAAAACTGATCTCAAAACTAGCTGAAATTTCTGGCATTGAGGCGAGCGAGTTTAGTCTATACGGCGAATTTGAGCTAAATTTGAGCACGCGCGAGCTAAAAAAAACGGGCTCCGTGCGCAAAAACCCGCTCGTTTTAAAAAGGAGCTTCGGCGCTAGGAGCTTGCAGGCGGCCTACGCGATGGCAAAGGCTAGCGAGTTCGTGGCTGATGGCATCAAGCCCGAAAACATCGCCGTTATCTTGCCTGACGAGAGTTTTGCCGAGATCTTGCGCCTGCACGACCGCGGCAAGATGTTTAACTTCGCGATGGGTGAGAGCTTTACGCGCACGCGGTTTTTTCAAATTTTAAAGTGCATGGTAACTGCAATAAACGACAAAATCCGCGTAAATTTGAGCGAGGATAACTATAAAAATTTCAACGAATTCGAGTTTAATCTGCATGAATTTGGCGTTAGCGGCGAGCTGTTTGAGAAATTTAAAAACGGTTTTGAGGCGCCTTGCTCGTTTGAGGATTTTAGGGCGCTTATGGAAGAGATTTTGGCGTGCGAGAGCGACCGCGCCGCCGCACAAAAAACGCGCGAGGAGCTATTTTACGCGCAGAGTTTGGCGCGGTATTTTAGCTTTACGCTGCGTCAAATTTGCGAGATATTTTTGATAAAGCTATCTCGCCTAAGACTCGATCACGTGGGCGGCGGCAAGATCGGCGTCATGGGTGTTTTGGAGAGTCGCGGACTAAAATTTGAGGGCGTCATAGTGCTTGATTTTAACGACGATTTAGTGCCAAAGCGTAGCGTAAACGAGATGTTTTTGAGCTCGCGCGTGCGCCAAAAAGCGGGCCTCATCGGCTACGTGGACCGCGAAAATTTGCAGAGATTTTACTACGAGAGCCTAATCGGCGGCGCGAAAAAAGCCGCGATATGCTACGCGGCAAACGAGGAGAAAATCGCGTCGAGATTTCTCGGCGAATTTAACGCCGTGGAGGACGCGAGATACGGCGACGAGAGCTATGCGGCGCTGTTTAACGGCGAATTTGACGCGGTTGCGGACGAACAGAAATTTGAGGGCGAGTTGAGCCCGAGCCTTGACGAAAGAAACGAGGCTAAACCCAAACAAGCAAAAACCGCCAAAGAGCGGAGTTTGTTTGAATTTGACGAAGCGGACGGCGAGCTAAATTTAGCCGACAAATTTGACGAAAACGGGGCGCAAAACAAAACGCCGAGCGAAAAACGGCAAGCCGTAAATTTGATAAATTTCACGCGAAAAACGCCCGCAAAGCCTAAAATTTTCGAGCAGGACATCATCGTCAAGCACGATTTTTTCGCTATCCCGCTCTCTTTTAGCAGACTAAACACATATCTGCAATGCCCGCGGCGGTATTATTACAGATATATTTTGAACGTAAAGCCGCCCGTGATGCCGCAAACCGCGTCTGCGGCGGACTTTGGCAACTCGCTGCACAGGGCGCTTTTTGAGTATTACTCCAAATTTGAGCGATTTGATCTAGCTAAATTTGAAACAATGCTTAGAGAGCTAAACACGCCGCCGCTAGAGCGCGAGATAACGATGATAAAGATGGAAAAATTTAAGACCGTAGAGGACGCGAGATATGAGGCCGGATGGCGCGTGCATGGGCTTGAAAAAGAGCTTGATAGCGTGTTTGCAGGCGTGCGCATAACGGGCAAAATCGACCGCATAGATGGGCGCGGCGATGAGCTGGCGGTTATTGATTACAAAAGCGGAAAATTTGATGCTAAATCCTTGCAACTGCCCTTTTACGAAGCGCTCGTGGGTAGGCCTTGCGAGGGGTACTTTTACGATCTTAAAGATAACATGAACTTGGTAGCTGGCGAGGCTAGCACGGAGGCGCTTGCAGAGGCGATCGAACAGCTAAAATCCATCAATAATACGCCGATAAATTTCGGGGAGGCCAAGGGTGCGATGAGCGAATACGAAGACTATAAAATTTTAGTAAAAGGCGAGCTATGAAGCCGTTTTTGGCCCTCGAGGCGAGTGCGGGCAGCGGCAAGACCTTTGCGCTTAGCGTGCGTTTTATCGCGATTTTGCTATCAGGCGCCGACGCGCGCGAGATCACGGCGCTGACCTTCACCAAAAAGGCCGCTAATGAGATGAAAGAGCGCATCGTACAGACCTTTTTGCGGCTCGAGGAAAAGGGCGCGGAGCTAGCCGAGCTGGAGCAAATTTTGGGCGCGGGCAGGGATAAGATTTTAGCCATGCGCGACGCGCGGGCGACTCATTTTTTAGAAAGCGATCTAAAAATCGGCACGTTTGACTCGTTTTTCGTCGGCATCTTGCGCAGCTTTTGCTTAAATTTGGGGCTAAGCGCGGATTTTGAAGTGAGCAAAAATTTAAACGAGCTACAGCGGGGCGAGTTTGTCGCGAGCGTGAGCAAGGATATGCGGCTGTTAAAGGCGCTTGCAAATTTGATAGCGACGGCCGAGCGCAGTCAGAGTAGCTTTTTTGAGAGTTTGGAGATGTTTTACGAAAATTTCGGCGAGCTAAAAAGCAGCGAAAATGCGGTCTTTCCAAACGAAAGCGGCGTAGAAGAAGCGCTAAAAAATATGCGCGAATACGTCCTGGCTAGAGGCGGCGGCAAAGACGCGCAAAATGCCGTAAAAGAGGGAACTCCTGGCGAAATTTTAGCTCGCTCTTTTATGTCGCGCGCGAGTCTTGATTATCGCACGTTTTCTAAAATTTATACACCCGAGCTCGACGAGATGTTTTTTACGCTAAAAGCGCGGCTAAAACGCTACTTTGACGAGCTTGAAGAGTATAAAATCGCCGAGCTCGCTAGATTTTTAAAAATCTATAAAGAGTGCAAAATCTCGCTAAACAAAAGACTAAATTCGCTTGCATTTAGCGACGTGACGCGCCTGGTTTACGAGCTTTTGCGAGGTGGCGAGACGGATGCGCAGATGCTTTATTTTAGGCTCGACGGGCGGATAAACCACCTGCTCATCGACGAGTTTCAAGACACCAACGTCGCGCAGTACGAAATCATGCGCCCGCTCATCGAAGAGATCGTCGCCGGATACGGACAAAACGGGCTTGGCAGCTTTTTTTACGTCGGCGACGTAAAGCAGAGTATTTACCGCTTTCGCGGCGGCAAAAAGGAGCTTTTCGGTAAGCTGATGCGAGATTTTCCGCAGATCAAAGTGCAAAATTTGGAGGTAAATTACCGTAGCAAAAAGGCGCTGGTGAGATTTACGAATGCCGTATTTGCAGGCAAGATCGAAAATTTTAAACTGCAAAGAACGCCCCAAAAAGAGGGCGAGCGAGTAAATTTGGTAGGGCAGATGCCGTATTTTGAGGCGGAGGCGGATGATCTTGGATTCGTGCGAGTAAGCAGCGGCGATGACGTAGCGGCAGAAGCGACGCAGCAGGTTAAATTTCTGCTTGAAAAAGGGGTCTGCGAGGACGATATCACCGTGCTTTGCTGGAAAAACGACGATATAAATAAAATCGCAAATTTGCTTGATGAAGCTGGCATAAAAAGCGTGAGCGAGGGCGTGATGCCCCTGCTAGCTAGTAAAAATGCGCGCGCAGTAGTGGAGTACGCTAAATTTTGCCTATTTGGCGAGCGAATTTACAAGCTAAATACCGAAGCGATCCTTGACGTAAACGCCGTAAAACTAAGCGTAAATCCGCAAAAATCGGCGCTTGAGAGTCTGCACTATCTAGCGGGCAAGCTTGGCGCAGATATGAGCGACGCGGACGTTTTGCGGCTGCTTGAACTGGCGCAGCCGTATTCAAATTTGACCGAGTTTATCTATAATCTTGATAGATTTGAAGCAAAAGCGAGCGCAAAAAGCGGCGAGGGCGTGAAAATCATGACCGTGCATAAATCAAAGGGACTGGAGTTTGAAAACGTGATCGTGTGCGATAAAATGGGCGCTGGACGGCACGACGGGTCAAATTTTATCGCTGAATACGACGCCGACGCGGGCTCCTGGCAGGTGCGCCACAACGTCAAAAAGCAGTGCATCGACGAGGATTTTGCAAGGCTAAAAGAAAAGGCGGCGCGGCTCGAGCGCGAGGAGGATATGAACAAGCTCTACGTCGCGCTAACGCGGGCTATCAGTGGGCTAATCATCGTCAAAAAAACGGGCGCAAACGGCAGAAATCCGAGCTTTTTTGGGGCGTATGAGAGTAGCGGCGAGGTTATAGAGTATCTTGATTTGGTTGATTTTAGCTTCGGCGAGCCGACTCCTAGCAAGGCGCGAAATTTGACGACGCCAGGCAAATTTGAGCCTATTAAACTAGCTCAAATTTCAAAGCAAATCGTAGATGAAACGCCTAAAACCGAGGGTAAAAATCAAAAGGCGATTTATTTTGGCCTGGCGCTGCACTATCTGCTAGAAATGGCGGAAAAATTTGACGAGGACTCACTAAAAACGGCGCAAATTTCGATGCGAAATGCGTTTCATAAATTTTTAGACGAGGGCGAGCTGGATGAAATTTACGCACGCGGGCTAAATTTGATAAACGAGCCTAAATTTAAGCAAATGACGCAGGGAAAGAGGATATTCAAAGAGCAGCCTTTGCGATATGACGGTGCATTAAAACAGCTTGACTTGCTCTGCGTTGGCGAAGCTGAAATATGCGTGATCGACTATAAAACGAGCGATAAAAACATAGATGAAAACATCGCGCAAGTGGCGGAATACAAAAAAATACTGGCTCAAATTTATCCGAATTTGAGCGTAAAGGCGGCAATATTTTACGCTTTACGGGATGAAATTCGAAGCATTAATATTTAAATATAGCTTAAATTAAGCTATTTGTAAGGTGCATTTGAATACAATCACGACTTAAAATTATCTAAAGGGTAAGAAATGACGAAAATAACAAAACCAAACGAAGTGGAGCGCGAGTGGATCGTGCTTGACGCGGCAGGCAAGCGTTTTGGTAGATTGCTAACCGAGGTAGCTACGCTGCTTCGCGGTAAGCATAAACCAAATTTCACTCCGAATGTCGATTGCGGCGATTACGTTATCATAATCAACGCTTCTAAAGCCGAATTTACAGGCAATAATAAAGCAGAGCAAAAGCTTTATCACCGCCATTCAGGGTATTTTGGTAGCACGAAGAGCGAGAAATTCGGCGAGCTTTTGGCTGACAAACCTGAAAAACTGTTCAAGCTAGCCGTTCGCGGAATGCTTCCAAAAACAAAACTCGGCAGAGAGATGATAAAAAAACTAAAAGTTTACGCCGGCAGCGAGCATCCGCATACGGCTCAAATAGCTAAAAAAGAAGGAAAATAATCATGGCGAAAGTTTATGCAACCGGTAAAAGAAAAACTGCCGTAGCAAAAGTCTGGCTAAAACCGGGCAGCGGTAAAATTTTAGTAAACGGACTTGATCTAAACACTTGGCTTGGCGGACACGAGGCTATCAAGCTAAAAGTGGTTCAACCTCTACTTTTAACAAAACAAGAGGGTTCTGTAGACGTAACTGCAACGACTCTAGGCGGCGGATACTCTGCTCAGGCTGAGGCACTAAGACACGGCATATCAAGAGCATTGGCTCTATTTGACACAGACTTTAGAGCAACTCTAAAACCAAAAGGCCTACTAACTCGCGACTCACGCGTCGTCGAGCGTAAGAAATTCGGTAGAAGAAAAGCTAGAAGAAGTCCGCAGTTCTCTAAACGCTAATAGTTTTGAGAGCGGTGCGAATTTGAGGTGCATTGATATTTGCGGTTGGTTTTTTATAAACTTGCAGATATCAAATGTTAAAACGAAATTTATAATTTTTGTGATATTATTAAAAAATACATTTCACCATGAAAGGATTTTCTATGAGAAAGATTGCTATTGCTTTAGTTGCTGCTACAGCTCTTTTTGCTGCTGATTCAGCTTACAAATATGAATTAACTCCAACTATCGGTGGAGTTCACCCTGAGGGAAACCTAGGAGTTAACGAACAGTCTGCTATCGGTTTAAGAATAGGAAGAAACCTTGAGAATTTTTTCCTAGATCATGTTGAGCTTGGTCTTAGTCATACTAATAAAATTAGAGAGTATGGCGTAGACGGAAAAGCTACTAGATATTTCGTTAACGCTATTAAAGATTTCGGTTTAACTGAAAAACTATCTCTTTACGGTTTGCTTGGCGCAGGATATGAGGATGTTTCAAAAAGATTCGTTAAAAATGACGATGGTGGCTTCGGTCAATACGGTCTTGGCTTAAGATACCAAATCACTGACAACTTCGCGTTACGCGCTGAAGCTGTAGATGCTATTAAATTTGAGCATGCGGATCACAACCTATTCTATACGCTAGGTTTTGCAGTCGGCTTTGGTGCTAAAAATGCTCCTGTAGTAGCTGAAGTGGTTGAGGTTAAAGAGCAAGCCGTCGTAGTGCTTGACGACGATAACGACGGCGTTTTAAACGATGTTGATCAATGCCCAAATACACCGGCTGGGGTAGTAGTTGATGAGACTGGATGCGAGAAGGTTATCGTTCTCAGAGATATCGGCGTAAATTTTGCATTCGATAGCTACAAAGTAACTCCAAAATATCTTGAGGAGATCAAGAAAGTAGCTAACTTTATGGGTGAAAATCCAGGCTACCGCGTAGTTCTAAGCGGACATACAGACAGTATTGGTGCTGAGGCTTACAATCAAAAGCTATCTGAAAAAAGAGCAAACGCAGTTGCTAAAGCTCTTGAAGAGCTTGGCGTAAGCGCAGACAAGATCACTACTGTAGGATACGGCGAGCTTAAACCTGTCGCTTCAAATAAAACAAAAGAAGGACGTGCTGAGAACAGACGCGTTGAAGCTAGATTTAACAAATAATTAGTCTAGCTTAATAATGCATGGACGAGATTAAATTTGAACTTATTTGGTCGTTAATCTCGTCCTATTCTTTAAAAATTTTAGGTTCTATCGCCATCTTGCTTATCGGCAAATGGTTGGTAGCTAAAATCTCAAATCTTATATCAAAATTAGTTACTTCTTCTATACTTGACGAAACTCTTTCAAATTTCCTTGTAAATATCATCAAAACGCTTCTCATGGCTTTTGTTATCATAGCCGCGATTGCAAATTTGGGCGTCGAGACATCTATGTTTGTCGCTGCGCTTGGTGCTATTGGTCTTGCTATCGGTATGGCGTTTAAGGATACTTTTTCAAACATAGGCGCAGGATTTTTGATAATATTTTTTAGGCTGTTTAAACTCAAAGACCACATAGAAGTCGCAGGCGTGCAAGGCGCAGTCAAAGAGATTAATATGTTTAGCACTATTTTGCGTACAACCGATCACAAAACCATCATTATCCCAAACGGACGCATCATAAGTAGCAATATAATAAACTTCTCAAAAGAGGGTACCAGGCGGGTTGAGCTCGTATTTTCCATAGATTATAAAGACGATCTAAGGCTTGCAAAAGAGATTATTTTAAACCTAGCTGACGAAAACAAAAAGATCCTAAAAGAGCCAAAGCCATTCGTCGGCGTCGGGAGTTTGGGTGAAAATAGCGTAAATTTGACTGCTAGATTTTAGTGTGCGAGCGGTGATTTTTCAGATGTGCAGTTTGCTATGCTAGAGAGCGTCAAGCTCGCGTTTGACGCTAAAGGCATCTCTATACCGTTGCCGCAGCTCAGCATCCGCTATCAGGATAAAAGGCAAGACGAGCAAATTTGATTTACCGGTTTGCACGGTTTTCCTTGGTTCTTTGGCTTTTTTGTGTGGTATGTTGTAGATTGGTCTTATGCTCGTACCTATTTGGTTCCATAAGGCAAATAGATTAAATTTGATCCAAAATCAATACCACACAAGCACTTTAAAAATGTACAAATTTTGACGTATTCCTTATCTGCCGTATTGCAAAAATTAAAGGCTCTCTTTAACTTAATCTCACACAAAGGAGCATTAAGTTACGATGAGTTCGATGAAAAATAAATATATAATCCGTTCAAGAATTTCTGAAGCTAAATTTAGAGAAATTCTCAAGTATTTTGCAGAAGACATAGAAGCATCAAAGATATCGAATTTAACTAAAATTTCAGAAGCAACCCTATGTAAAATCTTTAGAGAAATAAGAATTCTTATGTCTAAAGAGTGTGAGAAGGTATCTAAGTTTTCAGGCGAAATAGAAATAGATGAAAGTTACTTCGGATCTAAACGAGTAAGAGGTAAGAGAGGTAGAGGTGCAGCAAATAAAACACCAGTATTTGGAATGCTAAAGCGTGACGGTAAGGTCTATACCCAAGTAGTTAAGAACTGTTCTGCAAATGAACTGATACTGATATTATCGGAGTTTCTCAAAGAGAGTGCAAGCACAAGAGTGAATTAGACGAGAGTGTGATTTATTCTGATTGCTGGAAAGCTTATGACGGATTGGTTGATTACGGAGCTAAAGCTCATTATAGAGTAAAGCATTCTAAAAATGAATTCGCTAACGGTAAAAATCATATAAACGGTATAGAAAACTTCTGGGGATATGCTAAACATAGACTAGCTAAATTTAAAGGGATAAAGAAAGGAAATTTCTTGCTTCATCTAAAGGAATGTGAATTTAGATATAATACTAAAACTATACAGGAAAACCTATATCAGAAACTATTGAAATTGATAAGAGAAAATCCGCTTAAGTTTAATTGAGCCTGTAAAAAATATAAGCATAAACTCGGCGCTATAAAATCTTCCCTTTAAATATACTGTTGTCAGCATGGCAATCCCAAAAGCCCAACTCGCATGAAACGGACGTACAAGATTCATCTCACATAGAGGCTGAAGTGCTTTAAAAGCCGCATAAAAACAAACGAGTGCGCCTATGGATGCGAGTACCCAATGGTTTTTGTTCTGAAACTGCGGCGAAAAAGCTACAATGTAAAACGACAAAATAGTAAGCGACATGCAAATAGCCGCTAAAAATCCAAAATTTCTTGCGTTTTTCACGGTTTGGGCTCTATTTTCGGTCAAATTTTGTTCGTTTTCGCTCATCTTACTCCCCCTTTATCATAAGTCCAGGCGTATAGATAAAATGCAGTCGGCAGCACGTAGAGTATCGCGATGGCTAGCGCTGCAAGCAGTATGGAAAAGACCGCTGCAAAATAGCCCGTGGATAGCATTATCTGCAGCGCAAAGGCGATAATAAAGCTGGCGATAGCAAAAAATACGTAAGTCTTAAAAAGATTGTTTTCCGTAATCTTTGCAAGGCTGAAATTTAACTTAGCCCAAAGGACGGCAAGATAGACGGCGATAGCCAGTATAAACAGCCCTGCCAGCCCAGTGCCAGCCGTTGCAGGTCGGTCCTCTATGCCGCGTATAAAGCCAAGCGCTATACCAACTACCGCAAATACGATAGATACAAAAATCATCTGTTTATAGATGCTAAGCACGTCGGCGTCGTAAATTTCCTCTAGTTTTTTAAGTGCGTACCACATATAAATGGCCGCAGCAAGAAAAAGCACGAAATTTACCGAGCCTTCAAGCAGCAGTTTTATCAGCTGCTCTTGCGCTTCGCCGTGCGGCTGCGTAAATATCAGATAAAGCTTGGCAAAAAAAGATACGGCAACGGTTGCTAGCATAAGCCGGCACGAGATGATACCCTGCCTTTTGGCTGCTTTTAGCGTTTCTCGTTCGTTAGAATTTTCATGCGCGTTTTCTTTTTGGGGTAGAATTTTATTTGCTTGGCTTTGCTCGGCGTCAAATTTGAGCTCCGTTGCTAGCTCGTTACGGCTGCTAAAATTTGGTTCGTTTGTGCTTTGGGTGTTTAAATTTGACCTATCGCCGTGCTGGTTGGTCAAATTTATCTCGATTTCGTCTTGCTCGTTTGAGAAATTTTCCGCATTGATCCACGCCGCGAGTAATACGCCCGAAGTCGCTAAATCAAAAAGCGCATTTGTGAGAGGTGCAAATTTGACGGCGGGAGCGATGAGAGCTGGCGAGAGGACCTCTAGCATGCCATAAATAAAGTTTGCGCCCATACTAGCGGCAAGCATCCACGCGTAAATGCTAAAAAGCGCGCAGCTCGAGATCTTTGCGAGTTTGAGATTTATGACGACCCACACGATAGAGACGGCAAATACTGCAAGTGGGATGATGACGCGGGAGATGAGCTTGAGATAATTTTCGTCAAAAACATAGAGCGCGATCGTGCAGAGGATCACTGCTAAAAAGCCGTTGTAGGCATATTTAAAGATAGTAAAGACGTTTGTGTTTGATAGCTCCTGCGCACGGATGAGCGCATAGTGGAAAAACGTCAGCGCAAACAGCCACGCTAGCGTGCGAACGATCCAAAACACACTCTGATCGCTCGCTAGAAAACTCGCGCTCGCACACAGGATACAAACTGCGCCGAGGATACCTTGAGTTCTTGCTTTATTAAAATTTCTATCCATTTTTCTCTTTCGGCGGTTTTGGTTTTAAATTTATAAAATTTGGCACTCAAATTTGCGTCAAATTTGACAACATATAAAAAAGAGAAAATATACATAAATTTGTTTTAAACGGTTATTAAATTTAAGCAGAGAAAGTACTTTTAAAATCAGTGTGCTTATATAAGAGCACTAGAGTAAATTTGTAAATTTTGGTCTTTGGCGCAAAGCCTCAAGAAGGCGGGCTTGTCGACGAAGAGGATCTTTT
>ERZ773077.625-NODE-625-length-26315-cov-14.187471_pt1 | contig 26315 bp, 23 predicted proteins | sample MGYA00580612_ERZ773077 | MGnify/ENA primary metagenome ERZ773077 (study PRJEB29015, sample SAMEA2737971) | human oral metagenome | biome: human oral; feature: human-associated habitat; material: dental | place: China | collected 2021 ...
CCTGCTTTGGTCTCAGGTTTATACCTTAGCTGCTGAACTTGTCAACATTCTCTTTCGTCGCTGCCACAACCTCCACCTGCATTTTCTTGGTGGCGGTTTCCCCCTTGAGTAGTTTCGAAGCCTCGATCACGGCCTGCTCCGCCATTTTTACGGGTTGCTGGGCAATTGACGCATACATGCGACCATCTTTGATGGCCTTCAACGCATCCTCGGCGCCATCGAAGCCGATTACCTTCACGTCCTTCCCGGCCTTGCTCCCTAATGCTTCAATGGCGCCCAGGGCCATCTCGTCATTTTCTGCGAAAATGGCCTTGACGTTCGGATGGGCTTGTAGCAGGTTCGTGGTCACGTCCAGGCCCTTGGCGCGCTCAAATTCGGCGGTTTGCTTGGCAACAACCTTAATGTTGGGGCTGTCTTTGAGCCCTTCATCAAAACCCTTGCCTCGTTCCCGAGAGGCTGAAGAGCCGGTCTTGCCTTGCAATACCAGGATTTCGCCCTCCCCGTTGATGGCGTCCGATAAGGCCTTAGCGGCTTGCTTACCACCAGTTTCGTTATCAGAAGCGATATAGGAGGCAATATTTGCGTTATTGACGGCGCGGTCGACCGCCACCACCGGGATTTTCGCATCAGTTAATTGTTGCACTGCCGGCGCCATGGCATCGGAGTCTGTGGGGTTGATAATCACCACGCCAGTGCCGGAAGCCGCGGCATTGGCCAACTGGTTAGATTGGGTGGCGGAATCGTCGGCTGCGTCCTGGAAGTTGATGGCGATGCCCAGCTCATCAGCCTTTTTCTGGGCGCTTTCACGCATTTGCACAAAGAAGGGGTTGGCTTGGGTGGACAGGGCGAAGGTGATTGTTTTGGTGGAGGCGCTGCCGGTCGCAGTGTGATTGCCGGCGGCATCGGTACCGCCGGAGTCGCGGTTGCAGGCAGTGAGACTGGTGCAAAGCAAAGTTGCTGAGGCTACGACCGCAAGTGTTTTGCGAAGCTTAGTGCTGAACATACAGGTAGAACCCTTTCAGAAAGGGAAGCTTATTCAGGCGCATTGATGGGAAGCGATCATATTGGTAGGTAGAAATGGGCAGCAAAATACTGAATGATATGGCTATCTACCATGTGTTTTGCCAATTCTCAAGCAAATGGTCATGCATCTTAGTGGCCCTAGAACCACTAGAAACATAGCGGGCGACCCAGGGAGCTGAATAAACTTCAAGAATAACTTGCAGCTTCTAAAATGAAGTCATATTAAATATATCGTGAAACATGTGAATTAGGTACCGATTTCATTGCGAATGACGTCAAACCCTACCATTGGGGGTAGTGATACCGATACCGATTATCGTTGGCGAGCTTATTCAGGCATATTGCGAGGAAGTAACCGCGCTTCGGCAAGCAGATCTTAAAAATAGGTCTTTTACCTTGGTTTTTAGTGATTCCAGAGAATAGTCATGCGGCTTTAATGTTCCTTGACAGCAGGATCGGGTCTTCCTGGTGGTTGCTGGCAGCTGAATGCGCCGCCTGTTGCCAGAATCATGGCAGAAGCTGAGTAAGTTCCACATTCGCAGGGATTAAGACTATTGCGGATGACTATTGGCGAGGATTACCCTAGGCATGATTGCGGGGCTTTGCCGAAACCATCCACAGCATGGGAAACCAAAGGCAGGTGGGGCCAAAGTACTCCACCTGCCTTTAGTTTTTAGCGGTATACCTTAGCCGCCGAACTTGTCAACATTGTCTTTGGTGACGGTCACCACGTCCACCTGCATTTCCTTGGTGGCAGCTTCTCCCTTGAGCAGTTTCGAAGCCTCGACCACGGCTTGTGCTGCCATGTCCGCAGGTTGCTGGGCGATAGAAGCATACATGGTGCCTTCCTTGATGGCCTTCAAAGCGTCCTCAACGCCATCGAAGCCAACCACGATCACATCCTTGCCGGCCTTATCGCCCAAGGCCTCAATGGCGCCCAGGGCCATCTCATCGTTTTCCGCGAAAATAGCCTTGATGTTCGGGTGTGCCTGCAACAGGTTCGTGGTCACGTCCAGGCCCTTGACCCGTTCAAACTCGGCGGTTTGCTTGGCAACAACCTTAATGTTGGGGCTGTCTTTCAGACCTTCTTCGAAGCCCTGGCCCCGTTCCCGGGAGGCTGAGGAGCCGGTCTTGCCTTGCAACACCAGGATTTCGCCCTCCCCATGGATTGCCTCAGACAGGGCCTTAGCGGCTTGCTTACCGCCACCCACGTTGTCGGAAGCAATGTAGGAAGATACTTCCGCGTTATTGACGGCGCGGTCGACCGCCACGACTGGGATTTTTTCATCGACTAATTGCTTGACAGCTGGTGCCATGGCATCGGAGTCGGTGGGATTCACAATGACCGCCCCGGCGCCGGTTGCTGCGGCATTGGCCAGTTGGTTGGCCTGGGTTGCGGAGTCGTCGGAGGCGTCTTGGAAGTTGATGGTGAGGCCCAGCTCATCGGCCTTTTTCTGGGCTCCTTCGCGCATCTTCACCATGAAGGAGTTGGCTTGGGTGGACAGGGCGAAGGTGATTGACTTGTTTGCGCTGTCACCAGCGGCATCGGTACCGCCGGAGTCGCGGTTGCAGGCAGTGAGACTGGTGCAAAGCAAAGTTGCTGAGGCTACGACCGCAAGTGTTTTGCGAAGCTTAGTGCTGAACATACAGGTAGAACCCTTTCGGAACAAGAACAATTTGCGGCTTCTAAAATGAAGTCACATTAAATGTATCGTAAAACATGTGAATTAGGTACTGGTTTTGTTGCGAACTACGTCAAAACCTACCGCGAGGGCGATAACGATGCCGATCACAATTTGTTGCCAGAACGATGGCACGTTCAAAATATTGAGGCCGTTACGAATAACCGCCAGCAGAATTGCGCCCACCAAGGTGCCGGAGGCTTTGCCAGAACCACCAGCAAGTGATGCCCCGCCGATGACGACTGCCGCAATGGCGTCGAGCTCATAGCCCAAGGCGGCCTGGGGTTGGGCGGATGACAGACGACCCATGATAACGAGCCCTGCGAGGCCGGCGAAAAGGCCTGAGAGACAGTACACAATTACTTGGATGCTTTTCACGGGGATACCGGAGAGGCGGGCTGCTTCCTCATTTCCGCCGATTGCGTACATGTTTCGGCCGATAACTGTGCGAGACAAGATAAACCAGCAGATCACTCCTGATAATGCCATCATGACGATGGGCATGGGAATGCCGAAATAGTTTTTACCCAGCATGGTTACCGAAGGCGGGGCGGACATTGGGTTGCCCTTAGAGATCACCAGGGTGACGCCGCGGGCGATGGACATCATGGCCAGGGTGGCAATGAAGGCAGTGAGGCGACCATAGGCGATGGTCAGGCCGGAGATCGCCCCGGCGAGAAGCCCTACGAGCAGGCCAATGATAATCATGAGCCAGTCGGGCAGGCCAAGTTTGGCGAAGCATACGGCCGACACCATGGCGGAACAGGCGGCCACGGACCCCACCGCGAGGTCGATGCCGGCGGACACAATAACGAAGGTCATGCCGAACGCCAGAATGGCGACGGTAGCGGTTTGAATACCCACATTGATGAGGTTTGTGGTGGTGAGAAAGTGTGGGGTGGCGATGAACAGTCCCACACATATGATGATGAGCCCCACGAGGGCACCATTATTGATCATCCAGTTGACGATGGGGTGCGGGGCTGTGCTTTTCGACGCTGGTCTGGTGGCTGTGAGGGTATGGCTCATGATTCCTCCGTAATTTCCTCTAAAACTGCATCTTGCAGTGCATCTTCTACATGTGAAACGGCTAGTGCCATAATGTCGTCTTGGGAGGATCCTGCTGGTAATTCGCCGGCTAGTCGACCGCCGGACATGACGAGAATCCGGTCGGACATGCCGATGACTTCCGGTAATTCGGATGACACCATGAGCACTGCACCACCCGCGCTGGTGATGCTATTGATGAGTTGGTAGATTTCCACCTTGGCCCCCACATCGACGCCTCGGGTGGGCTCGTCGAGTAGCAAAACCTGGGAGTTGGCCAGCACCCATCGGCCGAAGACGGCTTTTTGTTGGTTACCACCGGAAAGGTCTTTGACTGGCTGGTCAATTGAGGCCATGCGGATGCGTAGTTGTTTCGCAACCTTGGTGGCTCGTTGTTTTTGGCCGCGTCGGTCGGCGAGACCAAAGCGGGAGGTAGATTGCAGGGTGGCGAAGCCTAGGTTTTCATTGACGCTGGCGGTTAGGACGAGCCCCTGGGCTTTGCGGTCTTCGGGGACATGCCCGATGCCGGCCCGGATAGCATGACGAATATCACCTAGTTTGAGGGGGTGATTATTGACCATAACGCTTCCCCCCGTGACGGGGTCGCAGCCGGCAATGGCGCGGATAACCTCGGTGCGTCCGGCACCTACTAGGCCGGCCATGCCCACAATTTCACCGGCGTGCACGGTGAACGATACATTCTGAAATTTATCGTCGCTGCTTAAATCTTTGACTACTAGGAGTGGGTCACCTATTGGGTGGGGTTCGCGGGGATATTGATTGGTAATTTCTCGTCCCACCATGAGGCGCACGAGTTCTGCTTCGCTGGTGGTGGCGGGTACTTCGTCGATAAGCTGGCCGTCGCGTAATACCGAGACCGTGTCGGCGATTTCGGCGATTTCGTCAAGGTGGTGGGAGATAAAAACCATGGCCACGTTTTGGGCTTTGAGGTCGCGGATCACCTTGAATAGTTGTTCAATTTCGTGGTCGGTGAGGGCTGCGGTGGGCTCATCCAGGATGAGAATGCGGGCATGCATGGATAGGGCCTTAGCAATTTCCACCATTTGCTGTCGGGCAATACCCAGGTTGCCGATGCGATCGTTGAGTTTTACATCCACGCCGATGAGATCTAAAGCTTCCTGGGCTAGGGCATCTAATTTGCGGTGGTTGACCAGGCCATAGCGGGTAGGGAAGCGGCCAAGCATGACGTTTTCGGCCACGGTCATGGTGGGAACTAGGTTGAGTTCTTGGTGGATGGTGGCAATGCCCAGGTCTTCCGCGGCCTTGCTGGTAGGTAAATGGGTTTGCTTGCCATCAATAATAATGGCACCGGAATCGGGTTGATATACCCCCGACATCATTTTAATAAGTGTTGATTTGCCTGCCCCGTTTTCGCCGAGAAGCGCGTGTACTTGGCCGGGGCGAACATTGATACTGACCCGATCAATCACATTGACGGGACCAAAGGATTTGGAAACCTCTTTGAGCTGGAGAATCGCTGATGAATCGTCATCTATGTCAGCTGGTGGTTCGTTGGCGGATTGTGTGTGAGGACGTCTGTAGGGACTCGACATGTATGTATGCCTCCTTAAAAATCGTCACTACATCAGTGGTGAGAATTGGAATAATTATCAGCTAGAGCAATAGAACTAAAAAGCCGGTACAAAACAACCTTTGTATATTTTAAGGTTGTTTTGTACCGGCTTCAAAGTTGTTACCGAATTGTTGAAATTTTGCTACGCCCGTTATGGGGCAAGCATTGTGGAACCGCGACCCCGATAGATTGACGGGATCTTCATGCTCTTCGGTGCCTTCTCCAAGGTGATGTAGTCGTAAAGCATTTCGAATGCTTTCTTACCAATGAGTGTGACATTTTGGTCAATGACGCTGAGCGGTGGGTTTTGCAGACGGAATAATTGTGTGTCGTCATACCCCACCAAGGCCACATGCTTGCCGATCTTGAGGTTTTTCTCGCGCAACGCTTCCACAGCACCCGTGGTCATCATGGTGTCACTAGCTAAAATACAGTTCACACCCTGCTCCAACAGGTCTATTGTGCCTTCAAACCCCGCCAACTCTTGGTAGCCGCCGAAGAAGATTGTTGGCGGTTCCAATCCCATTTCTTTCGAAATTTCTTTCACCAAATTGAGGCGTTCCTGCCCGGTTGAGGTGTCCTGCGGGCCGGCCAGGTATCCGATCTTTGCGTTCGGCAGCGCGGATAGCGCCATGAGCGCATCCGTGATGCCAGGTACTGCGTCGGCGGTGACTGAGGGGATGATCGAATGGGGAATAAGACGGTCAGCGGCAACAATGGGCATGCCGGAATCGTGCAGTTCCAAGGTTGCGCGAGCCGATTGGATGTGAGGAACCACAATGATACCGTCGACTCGTTGGCGACCCAGCATTTCTAATGCTCGGTTAAGCCGATCGGGCTTTTCGTCGGTGTGGCTCAGTAGCATCGAAAACCCGTTCTCATATGCCGCCTTGTGGATTGAGGCGGCCAAGGTAGAGAAGAAGGGGTTTTGGATATCGGGCACCAGCACGCCGATAATATTGGTGCGGGCATTCCGCAAGGCGCGTGCCTGAGCATTGGGCCGATATTTTAATTCTGCCGCCGCCTTTTCCACGATCTCTCGGGTGGGGGCGGGGATGACAGGGTTGCGTGATAGCGCACGCGATACGGTACTAACAGACAGGCCAGTGAGTTCGGCTATGTCCTTCAACGTGGCACCATTGCCCCGATGTGCTCGGCGTCGACCAGGGCGATTGGCGGCGGGGCTATGGGGACCAGTTCGTCGATTTTGCTCGGTGGGGTGTGTGTTTTCTCGGCCGCGTGGCGAGATGGGGTTATCTGCCATGGGATTAGCTTCTTCCGCGTTTTATCAGTAATGGGGGCCACGCAAACGTTTGCATGACTCTTAAGACACAACCTATCGTAGGCCGCCGAAAAAGACAATAGGAATTAGCCAAAAAATATGAAAAATCTTTTTAAGTTGTCGATAGCGAATGTGTCAGAAACCAATGATTTTGACTAATTTTGCACACCATGCTTTTCGACGTCCCTATGATTGGAAAACCACAAATACCCCCTATATCATGTCCTTTTTGCATATTATCAACCTCGATATCAGTAGTGATTCTCGTAAATTATGTGGGTGCGAATTGTGCCTAGGTGCTCTTGCTACTTATAAGAATTTACCTGTCACCTCGCCAATTGAAAATTTGGTCATCTCCCCCCGAATAGGTGTGGTAGAGTGCGAAATCCCGGTCCCTATCACATGTGATAAAGACCGGAATGTTATTTGAATGTCACTTAGTAGAAGCTGACATTCCTAAACGCTGATGGGTTATAGGTCATAGGCCGCTGCAAACGTTCAGAGACATTTCCCCACAGGTTGCGTTCACGCTCCGGGGCCACAGCCGAGGCGGCGTTATTCGCCATGGTGGCAAATAACGCCGTGAGGGTGGCCACCTCAACATCACTGGGATTGCCCTTGACGATCCGTAGGAATGGTTTTTGGTCGGACATTGGGAACTTCCTCACGTCGAAAAGCTGGTTGGTTATAGCGGAATATTACCGTGCTTCTTAGCCGGCATATTCACTACCTTACGATCGAGCAGTCGCAACCCCTCAATGATTTGACCGCGGGTCTCTGACGGCGGGATAACCGCATCCACGAAACCGCGCTCCGCAGCCATGTAGGGGTTGACCAGCGTTGTTTCGTATTCCTGCTCGTATTTCTTGGCGACGGCCACCACATCCTCGCCCCGGTCGGCGGCGGCCTTGATTTCCTTCCGGTAAATAAAGCCTACGGCACCGGCGGCACCCATCACCGCAATTTGGGCGGTGGGCCAGGCGAACACTAGGTCGGCGCCCATGTCCTTGGATCCCATCACGCAATAAGCGCCACCGTAGGACTTACGGGTAATAACAGTAATCTTGCCGACGGTGGCTTCCGAGTAGGCATACAGCAGTTTCGCCCCACGGCGAATGATGCCGTTGTATTCCTCGCTGGTGCCGGGGAGGAAGCCGGGCACATCAACAAACTCGATGATGGGAATGTTGAAAGCATCACAGGTGCGGATGAACCGTGCGGCTTTCTCCGCCGCTCGAATATCCAGGCAGCCAGCAAATTCGGTGGGCTGGTTGGCCACCACGCCCACGGATCGACCTTCGACCCGGCCGAAGCCAATGATGATATTGCCGGCGTAGCCCTCTTGGACTTCGAAGAAGTCGCCATCATCAACCACGTGGGTGATGATATCTTTCATGTCATATGGCTGGTTGGGCGAATCGGGAATAATGGTGTCGAGTTCTAGGTCGGAATCGGTGATGTTTTCCTGAACCGATCCCACCATAATGTCGGCAGGTTCACGAGGCGCCTCGGCACGGTTATTTGCCGGCAGGTAGCCCACCAAATCCCGCACCCAGTCGAGCGCATCGGCATCGTCAGTGGCCGTATAGTGGGAGGTACCCGAGGTAGCCATATGCGTGTGCGCGCCGCCCAATTCCTCTTGGGTAACAACTTCACCGGTCACGGTCTTAATAACATCAGGCCCGGTGATAAACATCTTCGAAGTCTTATCGACCATGATGATGAAGTCGGTCAGGGCGGGGGAATACACGTGGCCGCCGGCGCAGGCGCCCATGATGAGGGAAATCTGGGGGATCACACCCGACGCCAAGGTATTGCGGTAGAAAATTTGGGCATAGAGACCCAGCGAGACCACACCCTCTTGGATGCGGGCGCCGGCGCCCTCGTTAATACCAATGAGCGGCACGCCAGTCTTAATGGCTAAGTCCATGATCTTGACGATTTTTTCGCCGTAAACCTCACCGAGTGCCCCACCGAAAATGGCGCCGTCTTGCGAAAAGACGCACACTTTACGGCCATCAATGGTGCCGTAGCCGGTAACCACACCGTCGGTAATGGGACGCTTGGCGTCCAGGCCGAAATTCTTGGATCGGTGGCGGGCCAGGGCGTCGACCTCTACAAAGGAACCATCATCGAGCAAATATTCGATGCGCTCCCGGGCGGTTTTCTTTCCGGCGTCATGGACTCGGTCCACGGATGCCTGCCCCATGGGGGTATGGGTTTCGGCAATGCGGGCCCGCAAATCGGCGAGTTTTCCGGCGGTGGTGGTTAAATCTGGTGCTGCGGCACCCGTGGTGCCTGGCTGTGAGATTGTTGCGGCTGTCATAACTTCACAGTGTAGGGGTAAGCCTCAAAAATTGTGAAGTGTTCGAAAATTTTGTGACTCATCGTCCTGAAAAACCACCAATCGGGGGTAGGCGCTTCGGGGCGATGCCGGTTGAGCAGCGATTATCCCTGTGGAGGATCGACGAACTGTGGGGGTGGACAAATTACACCCGGTATGTTTGGCGCCTTTGGGTACCCCCGGTGGGTACCCCTGTTCACGGTTGTTTTTCGGGTGCCCTTATGTGGGTATCCCCGATGGGGCGCACCTATTGAGGTGTGCCTATCGGGACGCATTCGAATGTGTTCAACCATAAGGAGGGCAATGGGGGCGTATGAAAGTATGTGGGGTGTAAAAGGGGATAACGGGGGTAAGAAACGCCAAGAAAACCTACCAGCCCCATCACCATCAGCCTTGCGTATCCGTGGTTTCCGCATTCGCATGAGTCGCAGTTATTAAGGAGGCAAGGGGGTTGACAATCCCCTTGAGAAGACATGCGATGCACCCACAATACGAAGACGATTGCGGCAGCCGGTAGGTTTTCGAGTCTCGAAATCCTATTCGATTTTGAGTTTTTCATGATGGTGGCAGTAGCCAACATTTCGCCTGGGAAGGCTAGACAGCGAACGCTTTGAAGGACTCTTCCTGTCGCGGAGCTAGCAGCCGTCCCAGCTGATTATTGGGACCACCATCAATGCCGTGAAGTGTTGATTTAGAGCGGAATATTGCCGTGCTTCCGGGCCGGCCGGTTCACATGCTTATTCCGCAGCAGCCGCAGATTCCGGGAAATCTGGCCACGAGTTTCCGAAGGCAGAATGACCGCATCAATCAGCCCACGCTCGGCAGCCAAATACGGATTCAACATGTGATCCTCGTATTCCTTCTCGAACAGCTTTTGCAGCTCTTGCAGCTCGGAATCATCCAGCCCCTTCTCCTTAGCGGCCTTCAAATCCCGACGGTGCAGGAACCCGACTGCGCCAGCGGCACCCATCACCGCGATCTGGGCGGTGGGCCAAGCCAGATTCACATCGGCGCCCAGGCCCTTGGAACCCATCACGCAGTAAGCTCCGCCGTAGGCCTTGCGCATGGTGACGGTGATCTTCGGAACAGTAGCCTCACCATAGGCGTAGAGCAGCTTGGCCCCACGTCGCAGAATACCGTTGTGTTCCTGGCCGGAGCCGGGTAGGAAACCGGGCACGTCGACCAGCATCACGATGGGAATGTTGAAGGAGTCGCAGGTACGGATGAACCGGGCTGCCTTTTCCGAAGCATCAATATCCAGGCAACCAGCCAGGCAGGTGGGTTGGTTAGCGACGAACCCCACGGATTGACCCTCAACCCGGCCAAAAGCCACCACCACGTTCTCGGCACGATCGGCTTGGATCTCCAGGTACTCGCCATCATCGGTGACGGACTCAATGACCTCGCGCACATCGTAAGGAACGGTGGGGGAGTCCGGGATAATGGAATCCAGCCGCAGATCATCCGGGTTCATATTCTCCTCTAAAGAACCCTCCTCCGGCTCGAAATCGCTAACGGGGGCGAACTCCCGGTTATTGGACGGCAGGTAGCTCACCAGGTCGGCCACGAAGTCCAAGGCATCCTCATCGGAAGAAGCCGTGTAGTGGGAGTTACCGGCCTGGCGCATATGCACGCTGGCGCCTCCCAATTCCTCTTGCGAAATATCCTCGCTGGTGACGGTCTTAATCACATCCGGGCCAGTCACAAACATCTTCGAGGTCTTATCCACCATGACCACGAAGTCAGTTAAAGCGGGGGAATAAGCATTGCCGCCGGCGCATGAACCCATAATCACCGAAATCTGGGGGATCACGCCAGAAGCATTAATGTTGTGGTAGAACGTTTGGGCGATCAAATCTAAGGAAACGGCACCATCTTGAATGCGGGCACCAGCCCCTTCATACAGGCCAATGAGCGGACGACCGGTGGTAACAGCCAGCTCCATGAGCTTGCACATTTTTTCGCCATAAACCTCACCCAGGGCGCCGCCAAACACCGTGCCGTCTTGGGAGAAAACGCACACTTCCCGACCATCAATCGTGCCCCAACCGGTGATAATGCCATCCGTAGCCGGCCGCTTGCTACGCATGCCGAAATCATAAGTACGGTGACGAGCTAATTGGTCAATCTCCACAAAGGAATGCGGGTCAAGCAGATAATCCAGGCGATCACGCGCGGTGAGGCGACCATTGTCGCGTACCTTTTTCTGGGCTGCCCTACCAACAGGGGAAGCTGCATCAATACGACGAGCCTTAAGATCAGCAATCTTGCCAGCAGTAGTGCTGACATCCGGCAGGGAAGCAACATCAATCAAAGGTGAGGAAATAGTCATGTTTTGGGATTTTAGATGAGGATTTTTATAGTTTCTAGGGGCTAAGGCAAAAAAGTTGAGGATTTCATCATGTTTTTGATTTAAAGTCGCTGCATAGTGCCTGTTTCGGTGGCTAAAAGTAATTTAGTTCACACTTTGAATTCAGTTGCCACATAGGTGCCCCTGTCTGTGGTGTCTAAAAACGCCCATAATCATGACTAATCAAAAACAAAACCACAATGAAATGTGTATTTCGGCCCGGAAATCAGGCAAATCACAATGAAAACCACATAGAATAGCCGCAGAAAAACTAAGGTTAACCTGAACGTCGAAAAGCCCAAGACCACGGCTAACCCGCACAAACCGGCGTCGACAAGCAAAAATCGGGATAGATAGCACCCAGAAACATGCCCCTGTCCCAAGTACACTCACCCCGCTAATGAGACGGGGGTAACGTACCATGGTCGCCATGGATAACCGCGACCCCCTCGATATCGACTACCTTCGCACCCAGCTCATCGCCAACGGACCCTACCAACGCATCGAATACTTCCCCGAAGTCGGCTCCACCAATACCGAACTCGTTGCCGCAGCTCATGACGGCGCGCCCGCCTGGACCGCCTTCCTTACCGATCACCAAACCGCCGGCCGCGGTCGCATGGGACGAAGCTTCAGCGCCCCGCCCCGCTCCCAAATGCCTCTCTCCATCCTCATCCGCCCACCCCACGAATCCGTCACCCGCCTCGGCACCATGCCGCTCGCCACCGGTCTCGCGCTCATCGACGCCCTCACCACCCCCCAAATCCAACTGAAATGGCCCAACGACCTGGTCATCGACGGCCGGAAACTCTGCGGTATCCTCGCCGAAGCCGTATCCCTCGGCGATGAACCCGCCGTCGTCATCGGGCTTGGACTCAACACCTCCCTCACCAAGGCCGAACTCCCCGTCCCCCACGCCACCTCACTCCACCTCGAAGGCATCCCCTACGAACGCAACGAACTCGCCGTCCGCGTCCTTACCGCCCTCCACCACCGCCTCACCCAATGGGAAACCAACAACCCTGCCCTCATGCCCGACTATCGCGCAGTCTCCGCCACCATCGGACAAAACGTTCGCGTCATCCTCCCCAACGACACCGAACTATTAGGAACCGCCGAAGGCGTCGCAGATGATGGCCGCCTCCAAGTCCGAGACCAAACAGGCACCCTGCACGAACTCACCGCCGGCGACGTCACTCACCTGCGACTTCAATAACAACCAATAACCCCGGTCGACCCCAGGGGGACAACATTGCCCCCATAATCCACTAGGCTTTTAATTATTATGATGCCTAGCGAAGAACGACTCCGAGTTGATGTCACCAGCCCCTATATCAGCATGCTATTCCCCGCGCTGGAACTCATCATTATTACCGGCATCACCTGGATCATCATTGGATACATGGACTCCGACAAAGCAGCATGGTTCCTAGACACCAACATACGTAACCTCATGGTGGGAATCTGGGCGGCACTATCCCTTTGGCGGTTTGTCCTCCCCACCATTCGGCTACGCAACCGACGCATCATGGTCAACGATGAACGCATCATCATCCACAGCGCCACCCTCCGACCCACCACCCACACCATTCCGCTGAAATCTATCCGCGCGGTCAACCGCAAACGAAACGAACTGATTTTGACGGTCATAGGCCAGCCGCAGCCGGTGGTGCTCCGGGATGTCGCATACAGCCGGCGAGTGCAAGAAGAAATGTCGGCGGCAATGGCCCGCACTCCGGCGCGTCGGGAACAAGCCAGCTACTTTTAAGCCCGTTTGCTTCATAAACGGCTCGGGGCCCACTAACGCTTAACAACGCTTGTGCCCGCGCAGCAGGCCGAATGTGGGCGGCCCATGCCGTCATACCGTAGACCCAGTGCCACCAACAACGCACCGCTGCAACGTGCCAAACCCAACTGGGGGCACCGTGATCGCAATATGCGCAATACATGCGTTGACCAGGTGACCTGGGGGAAACGTGGGAAAGGCGGGTGGACTAGTGCGACCCACCCTGATGTTGGCCAATTCTTGCCATGATTCCTAAAGTGGTAAGGCGTGACTGATAACACCCACCCCACCTGTAATAATCCCGCCCAAAACGATGCCGCAGCCCAGGCAGTCGCTGCAGCCCACGACGACGTGTCAGGAAACCCGGCCGCGCACACCCCCGGCATGCCCATCGTTGCGGTCATCGGTGACGGCCAATTGGCTCGCATGATGCACACCGCAGCCATTGAGTTGGGCATATCGTTACGGCTCCTAGCCGGCGCGCAAGATGCTTCCGCCGCGCAAGTCACCTCCGATGTTTTCCTTGGCGACTACACCAACCTTGATGATTTACGGCGCACAGTCACCGGCGCCGACGTCATGACCTTCGACCACGAGCATGTTCCCACCGAACACCTCACCACCTTGATCGCCGAAGGCGTGAACGTGCAACCACAGCCCACAGCCTTGGTAAATGCGCAGGACAAACTGGTTATGCGGCAACATTTGGCGGCCTTGGGGGTGCCGGTACCTCAATTTGTGGCAATCGAAAGCGTGGCCGATATTGAGGCTTTTTGGCGGCAGGTTGATGGCGAGGTGTGTTTGAAGGCGCGCCGGGGCGGCTATGACGGTCATGGGGTGTGGTTTCCGAAGTCCGAGGGGGAATGCGTGGAATTAGTGACCAGGCTGCTCGATGCGGGGATGCTGCTCATGGCTGAACAGAGGGTTCGGTTGGTGCGGGAATTGTCTGCCATGGTGGCGCGGACCCCGAGTGGGGCGACCCAGCCGTGGCCGGTGGTGGAGTCGGTGCAGGTGGATGGGATTTGTACGGAGGCGATTGCCCCTGCCCCTGGGCTGAGTGCGGAGTTGCAGCGAGAGGCCCAGGCGTTGGCGGTGTTGGTTGCCGCGGAGCTGAATGTGACGGGGGTGTTGGCTGTTGAATTATTTGAAACCATTGATGTGGCTGGTCGCCCGGTGATTTTGGTGAATGAGTTGGCTATGCGGCCACATAACACCGGCCATTGGACGCAGGACGGGTGCGTGACCGACCAGTTTGAGCAGCATATTCGGGCGGTGTTGGATTGGCAGTTGGGGGATGTGGGGTTGACCGCCCCGGTGACGGTGATGGCGAACACGTTGGGGGCGCCTGAGGATCCGGCGATGCCGATGCCAGAGCGGATGCGTGAGGTGTGGCGTAGGTTCCCGCAGGCGAAGATTCATTTGTATGGCAAGACGTACCGGGCGGGTCGTAAGTTGGGGCATGTGAATATGTCTGGTGCGGATGCGACCCAGGTGCGGGCGGATGCGCGGGCGGCGGCGCATTTTATTAGCCATGCGGTGTGGCCAGAATAGGTTTTTGTGGTTGCGGGTTCAGGTCCTGGCGAGGTTGCTGTGACCTGGCCCCGTCAGGGGGTGTGGGGGTAGTGGGGGTAGTTGCTCTGTGAATTGCGGATTGATGATTTCAGTTGGGTTACTCGAACTACATTTGTGGGTAATATGGGGATTATTCCAACAGAGGCTGATGGACAAGGCTGTATTGAAGGGGTTTACATGACTGCACTTGTGGGTTTGATAATGGGATCGGATTCCGATTGGGTAACGGTGGAACCAACCGTGGAGGTTTTGGCGGAGTTCGGAATTCCGTTTGAGGTGGGGGTGGTGTCGGCGCATCGTACCCCGGAGAAAATGTTGGCGTATGCGAGGGCAGCCCAGGGTAATGGGTTGAAGTGCATTATCGCGTGCGCGGGTGGGGCTGCGCATTTGCCGGGGATGGTTGCCGCGGCAACGCCGCTGCCGGTGATCGGTATTCCGCGCGCATTGGACACGCTGGATGGTATGGATTCCTTGTTGTCGATTGTGCAAATGCCGGCCGGGGTTCCGGTGGCCACGGTGTCGATTGGTGGCGCGAAGAATGCCGGCTTGTTGGCGGTGCGGATTTTGGGTGCTGGTGATCCGGCTTTGCTGGATCAGATGGCGCAGTATCAGGAGAAGATGCGGTTAGAGGTGGAGGAGAAAGACCGCCGGTTGCGGCGGTTGCTGTTAGGGGAGTAGCTGTGAGCTTGTCGACGTCCGTTGCCGTGTTGTTGGACGCCTATATGTCCGAGGTGTTCCCGGCCACCCACGCACCTGGCATGCAGGTGGTTGTGGTGGACAAAGATTCGGTGTGCTACGCCCGGGCTTTCGGGGATGCGGTATCAACAAATCAGGTGACGGGCATTGGGTCGCTCACGAAGTCGATGACGGCGTTGGCGATCCAGCAGCTGGGGGTGGATCGGCAGGCGCCGGTCACCCAATATCTTGCGAATTTTCATGTGCCGGATTGGGTGACGATTGACCGATTATTAACGCATACCAGTGGGATTGCCACCCAGGCGACACTTGACAATATTATTGTTGGCGCCCCGGGTGCGTTCGAATACGCTAACCTTAATTATCATCTTTTGGGGCTGGTAATCCAGGCGGTATCGGGGGAAAACTACGACTACTATATGCGTAAGCATGTGTTCGAACCCTTGGGGATGTGGGATACCACCGCGGATCTGGGCAGGGTCACTGATCTTTTGACCGGCCACACCGTGTTTTTCGGGAAACCGGTTCCGTGGCGGATGGAACGGTTCTTTCCCAATGGGATGAATAACGAAGCCCGGTGGGGGAATCTGTCCGCGGGTTTTGTGCTTTCTACCGCCCATGACATGGGGATTTACCTTCAGCACTATCTGAATAATGGTGTCCCGGAGGTGCCGGATGGCGGCTACCGGGATGGGTGGTTCCGGGATGGTGATCGAATATTTCATGCCGGTTCCTTGGAGGGTTATTCGTCCCTCATGATGCTGCTTCCCGAGTTGGGGGTCGGCGTTGTGGTTTTGACGAATATGCAGGATTATGTGGGAAATACCATGTCTGGTCTGCGGATAGAAGCGGGGATTGCTGATATTCTTGCCGGCCGGAAACCTTCGCCTGTTGATCGTGGGCTTTATTTGCGGCGCCATGGACTATTATCGGTGCTTTATCTGATTATTATGGCGTTGCCGCTGGTGCGCTGTCGTCATAAAACGATCTGGAATGTGGTGTTACCTACAGCGCTTTTGTCGCTGCCCCGTGTTGTGAAGGCTAGGTGGGCTACTGTGTGGGGTTTCGCCCCAAACCTGTTGGTGAGCCTGGTGGTGTCTGCCACGTTGTTGTATGCCAGGTGGTTTACCGCAGAGACACGGTAGATTATTGGTAGCAAAGCTCCCCCATCTTTGCGATAGGGGAGCTTTGCTGATTCCCCACAGGGTGCAGGAGGCGTTATGGTTCCAGATATCAGCGCTTTTGCATTCATAGGAAAGCTCCACTTCCTATCAGTAGTCTGGTGCAATAGAGACAGTACGACCGAAGTGGAGCTTTTGGTTTATGGCTGTGGGATTATGCTATGCCGATATTGTGGGCGCGAAAGCTCCACTTCTCTAGCTTTCCTAACAGTATTGTGCAGATGCCGGTGGGGAAGTGGAGCTTTCATAAAAATTTATGGTTTTATCCCCAGTCTGGTGAGGATGTTTTCCGCGGAGATGAGACACATGGGAACTCCCACTCCTGGTGCTATTGTGCCCCCCACATAGAGTAAACCTATAACCCTGCGGGAAATATTTTTGCCACGGAAAAAAGCTGATTGTGTTAGGGTATGGCTTGGCCCTAACGCCCCACCCTGCCACGAATAATAACGTTCCTCAAAATCCTGAGGGCCTATCGTGCGTCGAATAATAACTCGGTCCACTAGGTTTGGTATGTTTGCCCATTCAGCAATTTGTCGTACCGCTGCTGAGGCGATTGTCCGCACAATCGGTGATTCCTCTTGGCGGTAGGCATTGCCGTGGCCAATGCTGGTGTTTGATGCCACAGGTATGAATATAAAGAGATTCTCGCATCCTTCGGGCGCTACCGTTTGATCCGAGGCTGAAGGTTTTGATACATAGATTGACCGGGATGCCTGCATGCTTCCTGGGTTGTCAAACACCGCAGCGAAGTCCGCATCCCAATCACGACTCATCAATAGGTTATGGTGAGCGAGCGTTGGAAGTTTACCCTCCACCCCTAAGAGCACTAATACCGCAGAGATGCCTGGATCCCGCTGGGCGAAATATGACTGGTCGTAGCTGCGGAATTTTGGCGGTAATAGCTTCATCTCCGTGTGCTGAATGTCGGCGTTGGAAATCACCACATTAGCGAGTTGACCGCTGGGAATCCCCTGCCGGTTTACCATTCTCACCCCTTGCACCCCGGCGTCATCAACATAAATCTCCGTCACTTCTTGCCCCAGGCGGAACTGTACCCCTTCTGCTACCGCCAATCGGTAAAGTGCCGCCACAACCTCCTGAAACCCACCCAGAGGGTACCGAACCCCTTGGGTGAGGTCTGCATGACTCATGAGATGGTAAAATGCCGGAATATGTTTCGGTTGTGATGATAAAAACACTGCCGGGTATTGCAGGATTTTCCGCAGTCGATGGTCTTGAAATTTGTGGTTAACGAACCTGCGTAATGATGTTCCCAGTAGCGGTAGCTTTGACAGCGTTGTTCGGGAAAATAATAATCGGGGTGATGTGAAGTTGTTGTACAGGTATTGCTGTAGTGCCAATTGGTACATTTCAGCTGAGCTGTGTAAATAATTCCGAATCTGTGTTCCTGCACCCGGCTCCACCGATTCGAATAATTCTTCGATTTTGGTGGCACCATGGGATATATCCATGGGGTTCTCGCCTTCGAAAAACATTCGATATCCAGGATCTAATGTCACCAGATTCAGTTCTGCTTCCGTTGATGTGCCCATTAACGCGAAGAACCGGTCGAATACTTCCGGCATGAGATACCAGGATGGCCCCACATCCCACCGAAAACCATCCAGCGCCAGGCTGCCGGCCCGACCGCCTACCTCATCATTTTTCTCAATCACGGTGACCTGCACGCCTTGCCTGGCCAGCAAACCGGCGGTGGCTAAACCACCAACTCCGGCACCAATGATAACGGCAGAATTGGGTGGCATGATTAACTCCTTTGCGTGATCTTCAATATGCCCGGGATCCGCGCCATTGTCGACCGGGCGGAGTCCCCACATACCTGGGCGATGATTCGGGCCCGGGTGGTGGGGGATAACCGTACCCTGGTGTTGCGAATCGCGTGGGTATCAGTGTAGTCGAGCTGGTTGGTGAGTTCTGTAAAAAACTGGGTTGCTAATTGCACGCCTGTGCGGGAACTCGGCGGTAGTAAGTCGATGGCGGTTTCTGCCGTCGCCAAGTCGGTGCGAATATTGGCGATAAGGGCCTTTTTGGTTGCTTCGGTTAGTTCCTGGGCGAAGTATTGCCGCCCTAGCGTTGCATGATCTTCGGCATAGTCGCGGAGGAAATTGATTTTTTGAAATGCTGCCCCTAGGGCCTGTGCCCCGGTTGTCATGCGGGCACGGTGGCAGGTTTCAACAGTGTGGCCGGCTAGGAATACTGATACGCAGAGCAGGCCAATTACCTCCGCGGAACCATAGATGTAGCTTTTGTAGCTTGCGGCATTATGCGTGGATTCTTGCAGGTCAGTGCGCATTGATGTGAAGAACGCTCGAATATGTTCGGGGTCGAACTTGCATCGGCGGGCGGTGATTGCATACGCATGCAGGATGGGATCTGGGTGGAACCGCCGTAGCGGGGCAGTGAGAACCTGCCGTTCGTATTCCTCAAGCAGCGTGGTGGTGGCGGGTATATCGAACCCAGCTGCCTTGGTGGTGCCATCGACGATTTCGTCTGCAATACGAACCATGGCGTACAAGTTGCGAATGTCGGTGCGCTGTTGTTTCCCTAGCATTCGGGTGGCGAGCCCAAAACTGGTGGAATAGCTGAAAATGACCTGCTTGGCTGCTCGAAAAGCCATTCGATCATAGCGGCGGAGATATAAATCAACGCCGGGGTCGAGAGTGGAGGAATGCATGATATACCAAGAAAGGAGCGATGAACGCTCTTAGTATACTCGTTTAGAGTAGGAGAATGGCCATTATTGTTTTGGGATCCCATACTTACGAGGGCAGACCTGGGGCGGTTCTCGCAAGCCGCCTGCGGAAAGCCCATGATATTGCTGCTTGCCACCCCACGGAAACCATTGTGGTTTCCGGTCGAGACGAAGCCCCGGTGATGGCGACGTGGCTGATTGATAATGGTATCGACCCGGCGCGTATCCTTGTCGAACCGACCGCCACAAGCACGAACGAAAATTTGGAGCGGTCGTTAGCACTGTTGCGCAGTTCCGGCCATCCCGATCCCAGCAGGGGGCAACCATGTATGGTTGTCACGAGCGACTTCCATAAATTCCGTACCCTGGTGTGGGCTTGGCATTTAGGTATCCCGATCACGGTGTTGACGGCGGTGACGGTGCCGCCGCACCGTCAGCTGGATTTTGCCCGGGAATTGACGGCGTTTCCCCACTCCCTGGCCCGGGTGTTGTGGCGTCGGTTGGTGGCGTGGTGGAAGCGGTGGCAAAAAACTTAGCCCGCCGGATCCGCCACAACACCAGCAGCAGTGTTACACATAAAAATAAAATTATGGCTGGCGTCACTGCTGGTTCAGGCCGAAAAATATTAGCGACCGCATTGAGGAAAAACATCAAGGTAAAAAACCCGACCATGCCTATGAGAGTGTCGAATACCATGAGCTCCCTGGGGCTGGATCCGGGGTTTTTGCTGGGTTTTTGGGGTGTTCGCTGCGGCATATTCCATATTGTATAGACTGGGTAACAGGCACTGTAATTCATGGAATACAGAAATAATCGCAGTAATTTTAGGAGTAGCCATGACAATTACCCAACGAGTTACCTTCGGCGCCGCCGCGCTTATTCTTACCATCCCACTGATGACCGCCTGCGGTAATAATGCTAAGGACGCCACTAGTTCCGCGCCCGCGCGAGCCAGTCAACCGGTGTCACCATTGACTACTGCCGAGAAAACCGAGGCCATGGCCGATGCTACCTCCCAGGCCCCCGCCTCCGACCAGCCGCCCGCCGACACCACCGACCCGGTTATCATGGCCCTGGAAGCTTTCATGAAAGATCATGCCGGGGCGGTCATTGTGGATGTGGACAGGGAAGACCATGCGGATGTTGTAGAGGTCAAGGTGGTTGACAACGATAAGGTGCAAAAATTCCAGGTAACACCGGACGGCATGGCTACCGAGGTTCCCACCGACGACGCTAACGATGATGACGTTGCCAAAGCCAAGGGGGCTAAGGTCACCGCCCTAGATGCGGCCAAGCAGGCCCGCGCAAAGCAACAGAACGGGGCCATCGACAGCATCGACATTGAGGACGACTCCAACCCGGTGAGCTGGAAAGTTGAATTTGACGACCCCAATGGGGTTACGGTCGCCCAGGAACTCATTCCTGCCCAGTAACACCGGTTAATAACACCGGTTTAGGCCTTCACACCGCCGGCGGTGAGCCCAGACACAATGCGTCGTTGGAATGCCAGCACCATGATGATGAGCGGGACGGTAACCAGTGCACCGGCCGCCATGACCGAGGCGTATGGGTATTCGAAATGGCTTTCCCCAGAAAACCTGGCAATTGCCACGGTGACCGGTTCGGTGGCCTCCGTGGATAGCTGTTTGGCCAGCATGAATTCATTCCAGGTGGCGATGAAACACAGAATGGCCGTCGTAAAGAGCGCAGGTGCCGCAAGCGGTAGTAAGACAGTTCGAAACGCGGTGCCACGTGATGCGCCATCTACCCGGGCAGCCTCCTCTAATTCCCACGGTAATTGGCGGAAAAACGACGTCAATGTGTAGATCGTTAGCGGCAGCGCGAACGAAATATTCGGAATAATCAAGGCCCGATACTGGCCGATCCAATTCAAATCACCAAATAACTGAAACAGCGGTGTGACCAACGCAATACCAGGAAACATGCTTGCGCCCAGCACAATCCCCGTCACAAACCCCTTGCCACGAAACTCCATGCGGGCCAGCGCATAGGCGGTAAATACCCCCACGGTCACCGCAATCACAGTGGTCAGCAGGCCGATGAGCAGCGAATTCCCAATAGCGTTCACGAAATCATTGCCCTTTGCCGTGGATAATGCTTCCCGGAAATTCTGCAACGTCACATACGTTGGCCACGGCGTCGTATCAAAGGTGTGGCGTTTATCACGCAGTGCCGTAATGACCATCCAATAAAACGGTGCCAACCCCCACACCAAAATTAAAACCACACCCAAATAATTATTGACCTTACGCACGGCCTGCTCCAATCATCACCAATGGCTGCTGGGTAACACCCGGCCCAACAGGATCTAATTCGACATCCTGTTCGACACGCTTTGCTCGCCGTAATTCCCGTTTCTCCTTATTGCCGGACACGTCCGCCCCCAGGAATCGGATCATCATGAATGCCACAAAGAAAATCAGCAAAAACACCATCGTGGACAGTGCTGACGCCGAATTAAAATTATTCTGCCGCATATCCGTCACCACCAACTGGGAGATTGTGGCCGTGGGAGAGTTCGCCGACGACGAAATCAAAATCACCGGCAGGTCATACATCCTGAGCGCATCCAAGGTGCGGAATAGCACCGCCACCATCAGCGCCGGCTTCACCAGCGGCAGCGTGATCTTCCAAAACTGCTGCCACGCATTTGCCCCATCCACCTTGGCCGCCTCATACACGTCTCGGGGAATCATTTGCAGACCCGCCAAAATCAGCAACGCCATAAACGGGGTGGTTTTCCACACATCCGCAATGATCACCGCCAACCGGGCCGCCCACGGATCCGTCGTCCACGCCACCGGCTCGCCCAGCAGGGAATTCACAATGCCCCGGTCGGCAAAGATAAACTGCCACAGTTTTGCAGTCACCGCGGTTGGAATTGCCCACGGCACCAACACCGCCGCCCGCACAATTCCTCGGCCGGCAAACTCCCGATGCATCACCAACGCCATCAACATCCCCAGCACGATCTCTAGCGCCACCGTCACCACCGCAAAAAATAGTGTGACCTTCACCGACGGCCAAAAATCCGACGCCAACACTCCCGGCGGGCACGTTGCTGTCCCACAACGTTGCGATAACCAGTACACGTAGTGGTCAAAACCGGCAAACCCACCCTGTACAAACACCCCGGTCACTGGGTCTAAATGCTTATCCGATTGGAACGATAAATAAACAGCCCGCACAATCGGATACCCAATAACCACTGCCAACACCGTGATCGCCGGCGCAATAAGCAACACCGCCGCCCGAGTAGAACCCTGCTTCATGAGCACATAATCCTCCACTAACCACGAAAAACCAAACACCCAAAACCCCTCATCACAAGCGGTTTTGAGTGTTGGTTACGACAACCTACTTCGCTGCCTCAATAGCAGCCTTCATGTCTTTGGTAGCATCATCCACGCTCTTGCCGGCGGTCAGCGCCGCATAGGCATTATCCTGGATAGCCTTCGAAATCTTCGGATAGAACGGGGAAGCCGGCCGCGGCACCGCATTCTCCAACGACTGCTTCAACGCCGGGAAATACGGGTACTTCTCAATCAAGGCCTGATCGTCATACACCGAGGCCAACACCGGTGGGAAAGAATTCTCCGCAAAATACGTTTGGTTTTCCTCGTTGATGACAAACTCAATAAAATCCTTAGCGGTTGCCTTATGCTTCGAATTCACATTGATGCCATTATTGAAACCACCCAGTGTGGACACGCCCACACCATCCTTGCCCACCAGGGGCTGCACCTCAAACTTATCCTTCACCTTCGACGGATCCTTGCCCGCCAGGTCAAACATGTACGGCCAGTTGATTGCGTACGCGGTCTTGCCCTCCGTGAACGCTTGGGCTGTCTCCTCCTCCGTGGTGGAAGTTGAATCTTTGGAAATATTCCCCGCAGTGTAAGCGTCGACAAGCGCCTTCAAGCCAGCCTTAGAGTTTTCGGAATCCACCACAGGCTTACCCGAATCATCTAAAACCTTGCCGCCCCAGCCCTCCATGAAACCAATGGTATTGACCGTCAAACCCTCATATTGTTTGAGCTGCAACGTTAAGCATTCCTGCTTCGCATCCTTCGCCTTCGAACACGAATCCACTAGCTCCTGGAACGTTTGCGGACTCTCCGGCATCACCTCAGTATTGCGGTACAGCAACTGGCCGTTGGTGTTCTGCGGTAGCGCATATAATTTATTGTTGTAGGTGCCAGACGCAACCGTGGATTGCAGCAGCCCTGAAGTGTCAACCGCTAAATCCCCCTCCAACGGCGCCAACCACTGGTTTGCCGCAAACTCAGCGGTCCACACCACGTCCAAGGCCATGACGTCAATGTCATCCCGACCTGCCTGCAACGTTTGCACCAACGAATCCCGCTGATCGTCAGCCTCACCAGCTAACTCTTTAAACGTCACCTTCTCATCAGGGTGGACCGAATTCCATTTTTCGATCACATGCTGTAGCTTTTCCGAATCCACCTTGCCCATGGCATAGGTAATAGGACCACGCCCACCCTCATTCGAACTACCACTAGACGAACTCCCGGTGGATTCCTTCGAACAACCACTCAAAACCAATCCGCTGACCAACACAACAGCTGCGATTGATTTCCAAGTACTGCGGAGAGCCATAAGGTTCATCCTTTCGATAAATTAGGATACTTACTACAAAATGTAGTGAGAAAAACGATGACGTGTGTCTTTTTAACCACAACAAGGGGTAAAATGATACGAATCACACACGAATGCCGCTTATTGGATCAAATAGGTGCGCCATATCGGGGTCAAACCCAACCTGAATCTCACACCCCACCGGCGGCGACTGCTTCGCCCGCGCTACCAGCATCACATCGCCCGCCGCCCGAACATGCACAAACCGTTCCGACCCCAACTCCTCTACCAGTACTACCGTTCCGCTTATCGACGCTGCTGTCGACGGGTCAACCCCCACCCACATATCTGCTGGTCGCACTCCCATAATTACCTCCCGGCCGAACACCACCCCCGGAAATAAATTCATTGCTGGCGACCCAATAAACCCGGCCACAAACATATTCACCGGCCGATCATAAAGCTCCTGGGGCGCAGCAACCTGCTGTAACACCCCATCCTTTAACACTGCCACCCGATCCCCCAACGTCATGGCTTCTACCTGATCGTGCGTCACATACACCGTCGTCACCCCCAACCGTCGCTGCAATGCTGCCACCTCCGTGCGCATATGCACTCGCAATTTTGCATCCAAGTTCGACAATGGTTCGTCCAACAAAAACACCTGGGGATTTCGCACCAGCGCTCGGCCCATGGCCACCCGCTGCCGTTGCCCACCCGATAGGTCCTTAGGCTTCCGATCCAATAACTCCGACAACCCCAAAACCCTGGCGGTCTCCTCGACTTTCGCCGCGATCTCCGCCTTCGGCATTTTCGCCAACCGCAGGGGGTAGCCAATATTCTTCCGCACATTCATATGCGGATACAGGGCATAGTTTTGGAACACCATGGCAATATCCCGGGCCGCCGGCTCCAACCCCGTCACGTCTTTCCCCCCAATGGAAACCTGGCCACTCGTCACTGGCTCCAACCCTGCTAATGCCCGTAACGATGTGGATTTTCCACACCCCGAAGGGCCCACCAACACCAGAAACTCACCATCATCAATGGCGAGATTTAACCGGTCCACACTGGGACGTGTCGCGCCGGGATACGTGATGGTGACGGAATCAAACACAACAGTGGCCATAGCTACCAAAATAACAGTAAAGCCCGGGTTCGTAAGATGATGAACACCATATTGAGTGGCAGAACCAGGCGAGTAGTGTGGGTAATATGAAGATCATTCAGTACTCAGATTTTGGTGGCCCTGAGGTATTAGAGCTGGTCGAATCCGAGAAACCCTTGCCAGCAACCGTGCCACTCGATCGTGGTATGAATGTCACGGTTCACGCAGTCGGTCTCAATCCTGTTGACTATAAAACGTTCAATGGTAGCCTGCGGTTTCTGGAAAAACTGCAACGCATCATAACCCCTAAAAAATGGTTTCAACGCCGTTCCAGCACTTTTCCCCGCGGAGTAGCCCGTGATTTCGCCGGTGTCGATGATGCCGGAAACGCGGTGCTCGGCACCCTTTACCAACCAGTCACGAACATCATGCGCCAAGGCGCCCTCGCCACCGAAATACTGATTGCGCCGGAAGATATGACCCTCAAACCTGAAGGTATTTCCTTTGAAACCGCCGCAGCTTTAGGTGTGCCCGGCCAAACCGCTTGCGGTGCTTTCCGGGCGCTTGATCTACGCGCTGGTGATGTGATTGTCATTAGTGCTGCCGCAGGTGGGGTTGGTTCTCTTGCTACCCAACTCGCGGTCCACCGGGGCGCAACCGTTATCGGTATCGCTAGCGAAGCTAATGCCGACTACGTGCGTTCCCTGGGGGCAATTCCGGTTGCCTACGGGGAAGGGCTGGTAGATCGGGTGCGGGCGGCTGCCCCAACACCCGTGACGAAACTGCTCGACTGCTATGGCAGCGAATACATAACCCTAGGGTTTTCCCTAGGCTTGTCCCGGAAAGCCATAGGCACACTCGTACCCGGGCCAAAGGCAATATTCCGGGGAGTGCACATCACTGGTATGCGGCATGCCCACCCGGCCAGCGACCTGGCGGAAATCGCCAGCCTGGTTGCCGACGGCACGATCACCATTGATATTGCGCACGAGTATCCGTTCGATATTGATTCCGTCCGGGCAGCCTACACACAGCTCATGGGCGGGCACGTTCGGGGCAAACTCGTGGTCAAACTGCGGTGACCATGGTCATTGCCTCGCCCTCATTCGGGGAGGCTGGTCATTTAGACACTGTCGACCGCTCGACTGTTAGGGCGCGGTTGTTTCACCATTGGGCACATTGAATTGAGCGCGTCAAGGCGTCAAGGTAAGCGTTCGGAAACCTTTTCGATATCAACAATCCTATCCAAGCGTTCCGGGGTGAGGCGATCCGGGTCGCCGGTGGCGATGACCACGGAACCACCCGCCGCCAATG
>ERZ773077.629-NODE-629-length-26134-cov-11.272902_pt1 | contig 26134 bp, 27 predicted proteins | sample MGYA00580612_ERZ773077 | MGnify/ENA primary metagenome ERZ773077 (study PRJEB29015, sample SAMEA2737971) | human oral metagenome | biome: human oral; feature: human-associated habitat; material: dental | place: China | collected 2021 ...
CATGGAGGAAGTCGCGGATGAATATTGCAAAAATAGTCAGAGAGGCACGCGAGCAAAGTCGATTGACAGCTCTTGATTTTGCCAATGGCATCTTCGATGAGTTTATCGAATTGCATGGAGATCGCTCTTTCCGAGACGATGGTGCGGTCATTGGTGGGATTGGCTGGTTAGGTGACCAAGCGGTTACAGTTGTCGGTATCCAAAAGGGGAAGAGTCTTCATGATAACCTCAAACGGAACTTTGGGCAACCCCATCCAGAAGGCTATCGCAAGGCTCTTCGCTTGATGAAACAAGCAGAAAAATTTGGTCGTCCAGTTGTAACCTTCATCAACACTGCTGGAGCTTACCCAGGTGTTGGAGCTGAGGAACGTGGACAAGGGGAAGCAATCGCTCGAAACCTGATGGAAATGAGCGACCTCAAGGTTCCAATCATCGCGATTATTATCGGTGAAGGAGGGTCTGGAGGTGCCTTAGCACTAGCCGTTGCTGACCGTGTCTGGATGCTGGAAAATTCGATCTATGCCGTACTCAGTCCAGAAGGTTTTGCCTCTATCCTTTGGAAGGATGGAAGTCGTGCTATGGAAGCGGCAGAGTTGATGAAAATCACTTCACATGAACTCCTAGAAATGGGAATCGTGGACAAGGTTATCTCAGAAGCAGGTCTCTCCAGTAAGGAACTGCAAGCTCACCTTAAAAATGAATTGCGTGCAGAGCTTGACCGCTTGCAAGGTTTAGCCTTGGAACAGCTCCTCGAAGAACGTTACCAACGCTTTAGAAAATATTAAAAAGAAAGCTAGAACAATTTGTTCTAGCTTTTTTGATAACCGTGTTTAGATGAAAAAAACGAATAAATAAGGTAAAATGATGACAACGGGTTAACAGTAGTGTTTTTAATAGTAGAAATAGAAAGTTTCTTATTAGGAGGACAGTCATGAAAAAACGTACCTTACTTTGGCTAATTTTAGCACTTGTAATTTTTGGAGGAGGTGCATGGATGGCACAGGAAACAAATCTATTCGGAGGAGTATATCTTAGCCCACGAGCTAAGCAGATGGCTTATCTGAAGGAGCATGAAGAGGAGATAGCGAACTTTATAAAGTCTAGAAATCCTAAAGTCGAAAGTGTTCAATTTGATTGGGAAAGTATGGAAGTTGGTCAGGTAGGGAATGGAACTCCTCAAGGAGGAGGTTATATGCTAACATTTAAAGGGCGTATAAATAATATAAAGGAAAGTAGTTTTACTCTTGGATTTCCTTTGGATAATAACAGGGACTCCTTGCCTAACCTTGAGAGGATTTCTGAAATGCAACCGATAAGAGTTTTGAAAGGCAATGTATGGGAGATTTATGACTAACAGTAATTTAAAAAAATTTGATAACTTTTATGCGGATTTAGCTCAGTCGGCTGCTTAATTAGGAGAATAATCATGAAAAAACGTATCTTGCTTTGGCTCATTTTAGCCTTTGTAGTATTTGTAGGAGGCGCATGGATGGCACAGGAAACAAATCTATTTGGCGGAATAACTCTGAGCCCACGGGCTAAGCAGATGGCTTATTTGAAGGAGCACGAAGAAGAGATTAAGGAGTTTGTAAAATCTTTAAATCCTAAAGTCGAATCGGTTCAGATTGATTGGGATGAAACTAAGTGGGAAAAAGTTGGAAATGGAACTCCACAAGGTGGGGGTAATGTTGTAATAGTTGGAGGAGGTTTTAATAGTATAGAGGGTTCAACTTGGCAAGTTATTTTTGAAATCGAGGATGGACGGGTTGCTTTTGATACTATGATGCAAGGCAGTCCATTGCGAGTAGGAGGAAGGATTTTTGACTAATAGTAATTTAAAAACCTTTGATAATTTTTATGCGGATTGAACACTGTTCATTCCCTATTGACTTCGAATACTTATTATAAGTATTTTTTTTTACATTCATGATATAATAGTTTTAGAATCCACGTTTAAGGAGGATAATCATGAAAAAACGTACTTTACTTTGGCTAGTTATAGCCCTTGTAGTATTTGGAGGAGGCGCATGGATGGCACAGGAAACAAATCTATTTGGAGGAGTATTTCTTAGCCCACGGGCTAAACAACTGGCTTATTTGAAGGAGCATGAAGAGGATATGGCTGATTTTGTGAAAGCTTTAAGTCCTAAAGTTGAAAGTGTTCAGTTTGATTGGGATAGTATGAAGGTTGGTCAGGTAGGAAATGGAACTCCTCAAGGTGGAGGCTATATGTTGACACTTAGAGGAAAGGTAAATAATAATGATAAAACAGAATTTACGGTTGGTTTTTCCTTAGATAATGATAGGAATAGTACACCAAGGGAATTTGGGATTTATGAAATGCAACCTATAAGAATTTATAGGGACGGGGTTTGGTATTATTATGACTAACAGTAATTTAAAAAACTTTGATAATTTCTATTCAGATTTAGCACAATCTGCCTATACAAACCGTCCTAGTAATTTTTCACCATATAATAATTCTACGGATATTAGACTGTTTGATTTCTCTAGAGATAATAAATTTTATAATAAAGATAAAAAAGAATGGGAAATCACTCCCGGAGGTAAACATCTTCCCCATAATGGTAAGGTTTACCTGCAGCCAGATTCTGATTTACATACTGTGGAAGACACGATAAAACTCCAAGTTGGTGATCCTGGAGGAGGGGTTCACCAAGAAGAGTATCCTATAAAGTACTATCAAAAAGGGCTCTTGACTGATGAGAAAGCTGGTTTTAATGCTTATTACTTAACGGATACGCCAACCTTGACTAATGATACCAAGAAAACCTACATGACCATCCGCGGAAGTGATGCCATCAGTTATGAAAATTTGAACGACTGGATTGACAACGACGCTAAGTTTGCCCTTAACCACATCCATACACCGCAAGCCAAGTTAGCGACGGCAGGTATGAAAGCTAAAATCGCAGAGATGCGCGAAAAGGCTCCTAATGCTACGATGGACATCACAGGTCACTCCCTAGGGACCATTGTCTCTGCCCAAGGAGTAGCGGGCCTCAGCGATGAGGAACTGGAGAAAATCGGCAAAGTGGTTCTCTTTGACGGTCCAGACACGACAAAGAGCTTAAAGAAAATGGGCCTCAGCGATGAAAAAATCAAAAAGATTAGCGAAAAGATCGAGTACTATGTCAATCCTTTTGATGTCGTGGGCATGCTCAATCGTGAGCACACCATTACCAAATTACCTGGGGACTCCGATGAACCTCTTAAAAAACCCGTCGGTAAAGTCAATGTCCTTGTCCCCTTGCATTATACCCAGATTACTGATCCGGAAAGTTCCCATGACTTTGGTGTTTTCCAATCGGATGGAAAGGGAAATTTATTGACTGCGTCTGAGGATTTTCACCCAGAATTGCTCAGGGCAGGTGAAAAGCTAGCTCGACTGATAGCGACAACGTTGGATTCCCTCCGGGCTTTAGGAGTCGATGAAAATGTAGCCTCAAATGTTTTAAATGCCATTATGAGGGGTGAGTTTAAAATAAAGGCAGCTATTGGTTATGCCGTTTACGAGAATTTTACAACTGAATATAGTAAGATCGTCGAAGAAGCTCGTAAAGAATCGATAAAATGGGATCGAGAAGCTATTCCTCGTTATCAGGAACAACTGAGAAATGGTAATCTTACAGGAGAAAAGAGGATTTTGGTCCGAGCTCAGTTGCTTCAGACAGCAGCCCAGTTGGCAAATTTTGACATGGAAGACAAAGTTAAATCTGTGAAAACCTTACTTTCAGATGCTAAGGAAGATATTCAAAACATGATAAAAGAAACAAGACAGACAGCCTTTGACATGGTTGGATATTTGTCAAGTTCAGAAGTTACGAATCTGCTTTCTGATTTTAATACAACAAGCTTTTGGGATGAAGGCGTTGCGAGTGACACGAAGACTGCAGCAACATCCTTCCTGACACAAATCGAGCAACTGGGAGAAAGCTTGGTCAAAGCTAGTGGCTCCTTTGAGACCATAGATACAGATAGTGCTGAAGATTTTAATAATCTATTGGCAGATGTAAAACAAACATGGAGGGGAAAAAATGGTAGTGCTAACTGATGAGGATACCTTAATTACAAGAGAGCAGCTCGACAGAGGCTTCAAGGAAAGAATGAAGGAACAAGAACGCCAAGCAGTCAGGGCCTTGGTAACTGCAAAAGAGTTGTCAATCCTTGCTAAAGGAGCTGAGTTAGCTAAAAAATTGCAAGAAGCAGCCACAGATATGCAAGACTACGCTTCTAAGACCTATGTGAACAATATTAAGGGGGGATTTGAGGGGAAAGCTGCAGATGCTGCTGAAACTTACTTGACCCAGACCTTGCAAACACCTACTTTACAAAGTCCAATCAAAAGCTAGGAGAAAACTAGTCATGGATAAAAAGGAACTTCAGAAATTAGAGGATGAGCACAATCGTAAATTGCGAGACTTAGAGCGTTTGGAGATGGATTTGAATGATGATTTCCACAAGTTTAGTAGGGAGACGGATCATCTCCTAGAGGCGCTCTCCTATGCATGTAGAGACAGTGGTTTTGCTGAAATTCAACCTTATATCTTTGAGATAGAGAACAATTTAGACAACTATCATCAACTTTATAAGAATCGTATAGAGAATGTACTGGAAGCTCGACACCAAGAGAATAAAAACTTTTATCGAAAGTTAGAAGAAAAGGATCTATAACAAATATACCTTATAAAAGAAGGATGATATGAGTTTGTTATACTTTGTTATTATAAATAAAAAAAGAAGTAATTATACAAGAAAAGTAGATAATTTAATCCTTCTTACTAGTTTTTAGATGGAAATAGCTCTTATTTTTTTATAAATAGAATAAAAAATGAATTTTAAACTTGCAATTGAGGCAAATTATTGATATAATGAGGGCATAAATTAATATAAAGGAGTTTCACATGGCTTTAATTCAATTAACAACAGAAGAACTACGTACCTCTGCTCAAAAGTATACTCAAGGTTCTGAAGAAGTAAGACAAGTACTTCGCACATTGAGTCAAGAACAAGATACTATCCGAGACAACTGGAAAGGTGCAGCTTTTGAGAGCTTTGACCGCCAGTTTACAGAATTGTCTCCAAAAATTGAGGAATTTGCAACTTTGCTTGACGAAATCAATGCACAGTTGAATAAAGTTGCTGAAATTGTTGAGCAAAACGACCAAGATCTTGCTTCACAAATTTAATTTGTTATAAATGGCTTTAGGAGGGCGAGAGCCTTCCTATTTTTTATGGTGAATATGATTGAAAGCTAAAATGGGAAAGAATAGAATTTATAAATATGTAGGAAGTAGTCTGTTGGCATTAGGATTGCTGGCATTGATGGTTTTTTTGAATCTATCAGTTCAAAAAAATACGACTATTCATAATGAGAATAGTGCAAAAGCAAATCAACAGACCAAATTAAATGTGGCTATTGTAAATGAAGATAAGCCTGTCTATGTTGATACAAAAGAGTATAACCTAGGTGCTAGTTATGTAAAAAATATCGAGCGTGATAATTCACAAAACTGGTCTGTTGTCCCTCGTGGAGCTGCAGATTCTGGATTAGAAAGCGGGAAATACCAACTCGTTTTAACAATTCCTAGTGACTTTTCTGAAAAAATACTCGATATTAACAGCATCAATGTTGATAAGACGACCATTACTTACAAAGTCAATGCTCAAGGGAATCTACAGGTCGAAAATGACGCCAATAAACTAGCTAAGGATATCGTGGCAAATCTCAATAGTCAACTAGTGGATATGTATATGGTTAGTATTTTGAACAACCTTTATACGGCACAAAAGAATGTTCAAGCTAGCTCACAGATACAAGCGACCAATATCGGAAACTATCGTACGAACTTATATGGGACAGCTATCAACTCTAAAAATCTTTTCCCAACTCTCTATACTATGTCTAGTTCGTCAGTTGATGCCAACAAAGCGTTGAAGACGGTTTTGGAAAGTTATTCACAGGTTTTTGACCAACTGGATAGTTCGCAGACTACCTACGGTAAAAACTTTGGAACGATGCTGGACCAGCGGAAACAGGAAAATGAGAATGCGGATACCCTGAGTAAAATGATTTCACAGAGCAAGGATGAAGTGCATTCACAAGTTAAGGCCTATGAACAAGCCTTAAAGGAGTATAAAATTCTGACTTCTCAGTTGGGGACTCTTCAAGGAGCACCAGCTCCAACGTATACAGGCACTCAAGAACCGTCTTATCAGGAACTAACGGGTAGTATCAGTAAAGAGATTGCAGGTTTAGAGAACAACTTGAAGTTGGAACGCAACAAGTTTGATGAACATAAAAAGAACATTAAAACCTTTATTGAAGAGAAGTTGGCGGCTTATTATGGTGTCGCCAAGAAGAGCACTATTACTCTTGAGCAGTTTTTAAATAAGGCTGGGAATAAGGACCTAGACACTGTTGAAAAATCAATAGAAACTCAGCTGAAACTTGCCATTGAAGAACTACCACAAGAGGACTTTAGTGGTCATCAGTTTACTAGTTTTGGTATCACCCCTATCACCATCCCAAAAGTAGATTATAATGAAGTCAAAAACATTGCGACTCCAAATGATGGGACAAGTATGGCTGAACTAAAGAACTTAGCAAACGAAGCTGTTACAAGCACAAGTGGAGTTGGTCGGACTGGCACCAAGGCCAAGGTTTCTTGGACGGCTGATGCTGGACTCACCATTGATTCTGTTTTTTATGATCATAAGCAAGTTACATCTGGTCAGGAAATTGATTTGAAGACAGGTGGGACATTTGAAATCCGGTACAGTATACCTTCTGCAACTCCTCCTACTTCACCTAAACCTGCGATTACTATTTCTTTAAATGATATTCAGGCTGTCAGTGCACCGGTAGACGTGTTGAAGGTTCAACAAGCCGCTGTTTCTTATGGTCAAAAGGTTCAGAAAATCGCTTCTTCTTATGACCAAGTAAACTCTCTGCTCAGTGCCTATAAGGCTGTACAAAAATTGCGCAATAGTGACCTGAGTGATGCCTTGAGTAATATTTGGCTTGAGGCAATCACCTCAAATCTAAAGAAATACGAAGATAGCCTCGCTGATTCTACTAGTACCAGCGTCAATCAAAAGGTGGATCAAGCTTTAGCTAATCTAGTAGATTTAAAACCAAAACTAGAGAAGAATCTGTCTGATGTCTTGAAAAACAATGATGAGTTATCTAAAAAAATCAATGCTCAGTATGATTCATATACGCAATTACGAGGAAAACTAGATGATCTGGTGACGAAACAAGCAACGAATGAAAGAGATTCTAAGAATACGGACTCGGCCTTGTCAGCTTTAAGTAGTGAGTATGCGGCTCTTTTGACGAAGACCTCTGAGGTGAAGGCTTCTTCTCAAAGCAATATCAAGGCAGCTGAATCTGTTAATGAAGTTTTGAGCAATTTTAACCGCGAATTGTCAAATGCTCAAAGTAGCACAGAAAAGTTATCACAGAACGCAGAATCTTTGATGACACAGTTTAATGAAGAATTGACTAATAATGGAAACTTTGTAGAATCCTTCGTGAAGGTTTTGAATAATGCCTATGAAAATGGGGTACCAAACGAAGTATTGCTCAATTTCTTATCCAACCCTGTTGCTCAAAATTCTACTTCAGTAAAAGCGACTGTCAATGTTTACCGTCCGTTTACATGGATTTTACTATTGGAGATTATTAGTCTCTTTACAGCCTACCTGTTTGCAACTCAAAATGTTATTCGCAAAGTCAAAGATAAGTTCAAACTAGATAAGCTACATGATACGGATATTATGACAGTTGGGCTACTCTCTATTTTGGCTGTAGTAGTTGGTCTAGTAGTTGGTATTGTATCGAGTGCACAGTTTCATGTTGGCCGTGAATACCAACCGTCATGGGTCTTGCTGATTGTTTTGGCTGCGTTAGTACTGATTCAAGGACAGTATTTATTGCTCAAACATTTCCGAGTAATTGGAATGGGCCTTGCCTTCTTTATGATGATTAGCTTTGTCTATCTGTCGAATGCAATTGGGACGACGGCCAGTCTAACAGGCTTCCCAGCCTTTATCAAAAATCTCAATGCTTTATCAATATTAGAAGCTTTACTCTCAGGATATTTTGATGGGCAACCAGCAAACATTTTAGCATTTGTTGCAATGACGATTGTCGTAGCTGGATTACTTGTTATGAATATTTTTATCAAAGAAAGAAGCTTTTGGCCTCAAGTATTTCAAACTGAGAAAGAATAGGAAATGAAAAAAATAATTCTTTTACTTCTTACCTTAGTAGCATGTGCAGCAGTCTCAATGGCTGCTGCAGATGATTTGAAAGATAATAGTCTCCAGATTGATGACTCCCGACTTGAGAAGAAAGAGGGATTAAAATTTGGATTACAATCTGAACAAATCAAGGAGCTTTTTAACGAAGCGACTCAAAAGAAGTTGCAAGACATGCAGCAACATCAAGAGGAACAGTTGATCACAGAAAGGGGCCAACTGTTTTCTGCTATACAGGAGCCAGTTAAAAAAACTTCCGAAGAGCAGTTGTTTCAACCAAATTCAAAAAAAATAGCTAAATTTCAAACAAATATAGGTCAGGTAGAAAAAAGTGGATTAAGTGACTTTCTTCCAGAGATATTCTATATAGCATTAATTTTCTTGCTTTTTGGAGCAACCGCTGTGATGAGTTATCGCGTGATGGTAGAGGGGATGGATTAAACTTTTAGTAAATCTATCAAGACAACTTGTGAGGAAAAAGATAAATCAGATACAGGAGGCATGTAAGAAGTGGAGCAACATATCAATATTACCCTACGCCTGAAAGAAAGAGATGTGGATATTCGTATTCCACGTCGGATTGAAGTGCGTCGATTAATCCGAGAAGTGGATGCCATTTTTAATCCGGATAAGAAGCGAAAAAAATATCAACTAAGAATTGTCAATAAAGGTTTGTTGATTGATGAAGGGAAACAACTGTCTGATTATCCCATGACGACAGGAGATCTAGTAGAGATAGAGGAGATATAGGTGACTGAAGAAAAATTTGTATTTGGTGAACAGCCATTTATCTATGAAAAAAATGAAACAACTTGGAAATTGAGCCTTAAGCGCTCAGATGTAGCGAGTCAAGATTTACGTGAACTGTTACTGTTGGATTTGCATCATCCATTCTTTTTGGAGCAATCGATGGTTTCTGATGAGGATAGTGTAACCTTCTCCTATCAAGTTGAAGCTCATGGACTGACTTATGAAGAAATAAAGAGTCGTACCATTTCGGAGAGGATTCGTTTGGCGCTAAACGTTTTTCGTTTAGAGGGAGCCTTGGAGTTGCCAGTGACCTTCCTTTTGCATCCAGTAAATCTCTTTATTACCAAGGATGCTCAGGCTAAGATTGCTTATCGTGGAATTCCTGATCTGATGGTTCCTCAATCAATATCCTCAGAAGATTTTTTACGTCAGGCTAAGTGTTTTACTGTAACTCTATTTAGGGATTTGGACTTTATGGACCTTTACAATGGTTCCTTGGAATTAGAGACCTTGCCAGACTTTTTAAATGACCTGTGTCAGGCAGATGATATTGCAACAGCAGTTGCTATTTTGGAACGGTATTATGTAGAGAAATCTGCGAAAGAACAGGCGGATTTGGTCTTGGTTCCAAGTAGACGGCATCGTGTATTTAAGCTTGCGACAATTTGGTTGACAGCGAGTGTTGTTTTGTTAATCGTTCCACTCATCTATCTGATTTTCGTGCAGAATCCCTTCAAAGAAAAGATGTTGCAGGCGGATACAGCCTTTATTAAAGTAGATTATAGTGGTGTTATTACAGAATTAGAGGGAATTGCTCCTGCTAGCTTGCCTAATACGCAGAAGTATGAGTTGGCCTATTCTTATATTCAGGGATTGGAATTTTCTTCTGAACAAAAGAAGGTCATCCTGAATAATGTGACCCTCAAGTCCGATGAGCTTTATTTGACTTATTGGATTCAAGTTGGGCGCAATCGCTTTGAAGAGGCGCTTGATATTGCCAAGCGGATTAATGACAGTGACTTGATTCTCTATGCTTTGACTCAGGAAATCAAGCAGGTTCGGGAAGATGGCAAGTTGTCAGGGAAAGATCGTGAAAGTAAACTGAATACTTTGGAGAGTGAATATAAGAAATACTGGGATAGCCGAAGTGAGCTATTAACAAGTGATTCTAGCTCTAATGCATCTACTAGTCCTAGTTCACAAGACAAGGCTTCTGAAAGCAAACCTTCATCTGAGAAGAAATCTAGCCCTAGCAGCTCCTCTAGCAATTAAAGTAGACCAAGGAGAGAAATTATGAAAAAACAAATCATTTTCTACAGCCAAGGTCTGCGTTATGAAGTAGAACTGAGTGCAGATAAGACGGTCTTGGTTGGGGCTACTGAAAAAGCTCAAGTCTACCTCCCTCAGCAGGAGAGACCGATTCAGCTAAAGATTGACGGTGACGAGGTCTTTTATCAGTATGAGGACGAAGCGGGATTATTGAAAGATGGTCTACGTTTGGGTAAGGTTGTCTTTTATCTCCGAGAAGGGGAGCCAAGGGTTTATGATCTTTTGGATTTATCCGAGTTTCAGATCGGTTCTCAAAGAGGTGCGTTAATCACACTAGATGAAGATGTTGAACTCTTACTCCAAAAATCTCAGAATCAATGGATGCTAACTCGACTAAAAGGCTCATTTTATCGAAACAACCATCTGGAACAAATGGACCAGCAATTGATTGGTTTTGGAGATGAGTTGAGTCTAGGGGCGGTGACAATAAAGCTCTATCCAGATGAAGTATGGATTCAGGGGCCTGCCCAAGTCGGGAAACAACTGACTCTGAGAGAACCATCTCGATATGGCTTTTATGAAGATTATCCAGATTATCATCGTTCTCCACGAATCATCTATCGTGGCAGCGAGGATAAAATCTTGATCAATCCCCCTGGACAGGAGCCGGTAAAGCCGAGTGATGAACTGTTAAAGCTAATTATTCCTCCTCTTATGATGGTCGGGGTAACCGTCTTGATCACCTTGATTCAACCTCGAGGGATTTATATTCTTGCGACAGTAGGGATGTCCATCACCACAATGATTTTTTCTATCCGTGGTTTTATCAAAAATCGTAAAAAGTACAAGGCTGATAAGAAGGAACGGATCGATCTCTATCGTCTGTACCTGAAAGATAAGGTCAAGGAATTGACTCGTCTGGAACGGGAACAAAAAGAAGGGATGCACTATCATTTTCCGACTATTTTAGAGTTGACGGACTTGGTTGAGAGTTACAATCACCGGATTTATGAAAAAACTCCCTTGCATTTTGACTTCTTATACTATCGTTTGGGACTCGGGAAAATGCCGACTAGCTATGACTTGAAATATGGTCAACAGGAGCGCAGCGGTAAGAAGGATGCTCTGGAAGAAGAGGGATACGCTCTCTATAGTCGTCACAAAAAAATTCCAGATATGCCGATTCCGGCAAACCTTAGCCATGGACCGGTGGGGTATATTGGACCTAGAAATCTCGTCCTAGAACAACTGCAGCTTTTGGTGATGCAGTTAGCTACCTTTCATTCTTATCATGATGTGCAGTTTATTACGATCTTGCCGGAAGAAGAAAAAGAACAATGGTCTTGGATGCGTTGGCTTCCTCATGCCAAACTGCAAGAGCTGAATGTCCGTGGTTTTGTCTACAATCAACGGACACGAGACCAAGTTCTCAATAGTTTAAACCAAATCTTGAAACTACGTCGTAGCCAAAAGGAAGAAGCATCCCACAAGGAGAGCACTCTCTTCCATCCCCATTACGTGGTTCTAGTAACAGATGAAAAGCTGATTTTGGACCATGTAATCATGGAATTCTTTACCGAAGATCCAACGGAATTAGGCTGTTCTCTTATTTTTGTAGAGGATGTTATGAGTTCCTTGTCTGAGAATATCCAGACAGTCATCAACATCAAGGACCGTAATACGGGCCAACTGGTCATGGAAGAGGGAGTTTTGAAAGAAACGGACTTCCGTTTGGATCATTTCCCAGCAGATTATGATAAGGAGCGGATCGCTCGTACCTTGGCACCGCTCAATCACCTCCAAAACCTTAAGAGTTCGATCCCAGATTCCGTAACCTTTATGGAAATGTATGGGGCGGAGACCTTTGAGGATTTGCAGGTATCGAGCCGTTGGAAAAAGAACGCACCCTACAAGAGTTTGGCTGTTCCGATTGGGTTACGTGGCAAGGATGACATTGTTCAGCTCAACCTCCATGAAAAAGCTCATGGACCTCATGGTTTGATCGCAGGGACGACTGGATCAGGGAAGTCAGAAACGATCCAATCCTATATCCTATCCCTTGCTGTCAACTTCCACCCACATGATGTGGCTTTCTTGCTGATTGACTACAAGGGTGGGGGAATGGCCAATCTCTTTAAAAACCTGCCTCACCTCTTGGGAACCATTACCAACTTGGATGGTGCCCAATCCATGCGGGCCTTAGCTTCGATCAATGCGGAGATCCATCGTCGTGAACGACTCTTTGGAGAGTTCGAAGTCAACCATATCAATCAATACCAGAAGAAATTTAAAAATGGAGAAGCGACAGAACCTCTCCCTCATCTCTTCCTCATCTCAGATGAGTTCGCAGAGCTCAAGGTCAACCAGCCTGACTTTATCAAGGAGCTAGTATCTATCGCTCGGGTCGGGCGTTCCCTCGGTGTCCACTTGATCCTAGCTACTCAAAAGCCATCAGGTGTGGTGGATGACCAGATCTGGTCCAACTCACGCTTCAAGATTGCCCTTAAGGTGGCGGATCGCTCGGATTCCAATGAAATGCTTCATACACCGGATGCGGCTGAGATTACTCAGACGGGACGTGCCTATCTGCAAGTCGGAAACAATGAAGTCTATGAGCTCTTCCAGTCAGCCTGGTCAGGCGCGGATTACCAGCCGGACAAGGACGATATGGGGATCGAGGACCATACCATCTACCTGATCAATGACTTGGGCCAATATGAGATCTTGAATGAGGACCTATCAGGTTTAGAAGATGTGGATGAGATCAAGGAAGTTCCAACAGAGTTGGATGCGATTGTGCAAAATATCAAACTTCTGAGTGAAGAGCAGAATATCCCGCCAGTACCACAGCCATGGTTGCCACCACTTAAGGAGCGCATCGCGTTAGAGGAACTGGAAGAAGTGCAGCCAGCAGTAGCCTGGGCACAAGAGAAACCACTCTCTGTCCTACTCGGAATGGCAGATATCCCGCAGGCTCAGAAGCAGGAAGCCGTCTCTATCAATCTCTCCAAGGATGGTCATATCCTCCTCTATGGAAGTCCGGGTACAGGAAAGACGACCTTCCTTCAAACCGCAGCCATGGACTTGGCGAGAAAGTTCAGTCCCAAGGACCTTACCATGTACTTGATGGACTTTGGGACCAATGGTTTGGCTCCATTGTCTAAGCTTCCACAGGTGGCGGATACCATGCTTTTGGACCAAACGGAGAAGATTTCTAAGTTTGTGCGGATCATGGAGCGCGAACTCAACCGTCGTAAGAAACTCCTTGCGGACTATGGTGTAGGGACTTTAGAGCTCTACCGAGAGGCTAGTGGCCAGCAAGAGCCGGCTATTGTTATTCTCTTAGACAGCTATGAGGCCATCAAGGAGGAGACTTATGAGGCAGAACTCTTTAAGCTCTTGGTGCGCATCTCTCGTGAAGGTCTCAGCATCGGGGTTCACCTCTTGGTGACAGCCGGTCGTCAGACCAACCTTCGTGCTCAACTCTACTCAAACTTCAAGCACCAGTTGAGCCTGCCACAGAATGAGGCAGGTGAAGTGCGGGCTATCGTGGGCTCTACTCCACTTGCTATGACTATGGAAGATATCAAGGGACGGGCTCTGATGAAGCGTGAAGAGGTGGATGTCATCCAGCTGGCACTCCCAGTTTATGGAGCCAATGACACCCAAGTCCTCAACAACCTACGTCAGGAAGCGGCTTCCCTTCAAGAAACTTGGACGGGCCAACGCCCAAGTGCCATCCCGATGGTACCAGAGGAGTTGACCATGGATGTATTTCTCAATCTGCCTACAACTCAAGAAGCGATTCAAAATCATGAATTGCCGATTGCAATTAGTTGTGAGGAAGCTGAGATTATCCCAATTAATCCATCTACATTAAAAAATATTGTAGTTTTATCAGAAAGCAAGCAATCTCTTCAGTATACAATTTGTCATCTAATTAGTGTAATCAGTCATTGCCTAGGCAATGGTCATGTATTGTTAGTAGATTCTAACGAAGAGTATTCATTCTTAAGAGAAAAAGCAAATGCATATATTTCAGGAGAAGAAATCTTAGAGCTATTTAGCAATCTTGATAAGGAGATAACAAATAGGAAAGAAACTCCAAAAGATGTTCAAACTTTCATTGTTATACCGGACTTGGCTTCTTTTGTTGAAAAAGTTTCTATATCTGAAGATGACTTTTATCAATTGTATATTAATGCTTATAAATACGGCTTGCACTTTATTACTGCGGGTTCAAAATCAGTATTCTTTAAGGTGAATCCCGTGATTAAATGCATTAAGGAAAATATTACAACAGCAGTTATTGCGATGCGTTTATATGATCAATCAATTGTGGAACATAATTCAAATAATCGAGAGAAAAAATTAGAATGGGATCAAGCTTATATTTATGATAAAGGAAGAGCCCAAAAAGTAAAATTAATCAAACAAGAAATCGAGGAATAAACTATGTCAGAAAAACTTTATCCATTAGGAACAGTTGTGTATTTAAAAGAGGGAACAGAAAAACTCATGATTATCGGTCGTGGGGTCGTTTATCAGGATCAAGAGACAAACTCTGAAATGTTTGTCGATTATATGGGATGCCTTTACCCAAGTGGCATCAATCCAAATAATACAATATTCTTTAATCAAGAAAATATTGATCGAGTTGTTTTCAATGGTTTTGTGGATGAAGAGGAAGAACGCTTTATAGAAATTTATCAGAATTGGGAGAAATCTCTTACAATCCCTAAAAAGAAAATAGATTAAACAAAACTTTGATGGAGGTAGTCACAGATGAATTATAAGGAAAGGATTGCTGCTTTAAATACTTTTAAAACAGCCATAACGGAAGGGGATACGACAGATAGTGTATCAGGTATTTCTTCAGAAATTTCTGGATGGGAAGGAAATGCTTGCTTAAAGTTTGGTGATTATGTTCAAACAATTAAAACAGACTGTGCGGATATTTCTGCAAAAAAAGCAAGTTTTCTAAGTGAGATAGATGGTAGAATATCCCAAATTCAAGCGATGTTTGATCTTGACGTTGCTTTGAATAGTTGGAGATTGGGTATGGTGTACGATTCAAAAGATTCAACAAACAATAAAGCTCTAGTTTATGATTCTATTAGTCAAGCTGATTTGGATTCGAGTGTACGGGATTATCTATTGAGTATGGTTTATTAGGAGGTAACATGGCTACTATCAAGATGGACAAGGAAACATTTGTATCATCAGTTGAGAAATTGATACAAATGGTTGATAATTATACAGAAAGTGTGACAACTTCTACTGCCCAATTTAGTTTATTTCAAAGTGATTTGTTGGGAGATGGATATACTAAATTATTTAATAAAGTAGATTCAGAATTAAAAAACCAAAAAGTCTTAGCAGCAGAATGCATTGTATTGTCTGAAAGTGCAAAAAGTTTTGCGGAAGAGATCTCATCTGCAGAATCTTCTGTTTCATTTTAATTGAGGAGAATGGATTATGGGAGAAATAAAATACGACTCTGGTCAACATAAACAGTTTCAAGAGGAACTGCAAAAAATCGGAGATGGGTTTGATAACTTGATTACAGAATTGGGAAATGTTAAAACATCCGTTAGTTCAAATCTTAAGGGTGAAGCAGCTACTGCTTTGGAAACTGCGATTGATGATTTAACTGCAAAATTAACAAAAGCAAAGACCAATTGGCATACGACCAAGGAAAATGCAAAAAAAGTAGAAGAAATCATCAAAAAAGCAGATGAAGATTCGAAGAAGATAGTAGGCTAGAATAAGGAGGATTTGCATGGCTGATGGAGTATTCACGATACCAATGAGTGAATATTACAGTAAATCAAGCGAGCTTAAGGATAAGGTCTCGGATTTGATTACTGATGTTGAAAATAATTTTTTAAGTAAGGTTAGTGCGAATATTGATACACTGGATGGACAAGATATCAGCGTTGTAGAAGGCTTTGCCTCTTATACGAGCGCTAAGAGCAAATTAGAAACTCTGAAAGAGTATGAAACCCAACTAACGAAGATGTCTACAGAGGGGGATAGTAATCCTCTAAATGGAGTGGTGAGTCTAGATAAACAGTATAGCGCCAAGTTTTTGGATGTCTCAAAAGGAGCAGACTCTCAAACGGTTGCATCAGCAATTTCTGGGATTGATCGAAATATAGCAACAGATAAATTTATTCGTGAGTTACAGGAACTAATAAAGAAATTTGGTAATGATTTTACAAATAATGCGCTTATTAAAGGGTTAATAGAACTTGCTAAAGCAAATCCAGTTAAGGCTTTGGAGAAGTTTTTAAGTGAACCAAACTTTCAAAAGATTCTAGAACAGGATGGTAAAGCTACGAGTATTTTATGGTCTATTTTATATAAAATAGATGATTGGACTAGATTAGGAAACTTTGAAAAAGTTATAGATGTTATTTTTAATAATAAAACTATTGTCAATATTTTAGATAGAGCCCCCACTGTGATTCAAGATAAAGTTTTAAATGCGTTGATTAGGATTGCTAAAACAGATGGATGGAAACTCCTGGATAAAGGGAAAAAAGTAGCTGATTGGATCGGTAAAATTGCGGAATTACAACCTGTAAAATGGGTTACTGCATTAGCAAATACACAAATAGGTAAGTCTGTATTGAATCCTTGGGTAACGTTTTTGCTATCGTCAGGTATATCTTCTATAAATGAGTATACAGACCCTAACAGTAGAGGTCACAATCATATGGGGAAAGCGATAACCGGTGGAACGATTGACACAGTTCTCTCTATGGGACCTGTAGAAGGAGCTCTGATTGGAGCTCAATTTGGACCTGGGGCAGCAATTGGAGGGGGTATTATTGGTGGTCTTAATACAATTGCGCAAGCTATTTTTCCTGATATGAAGGAAAATACCAAAAATTGGGTCTATGACAGAATAGATGATTTAGGTGATCCTAACTCTTTAACATATAAAATCTTTAAAGCAAACATAGATGCATCACTTCCTATTTCATTTCCAATACTGGATAACTTATTTGGTTCATGAGGATATTCCTTACCTTTTCACTGTTGAATGAATAATATTATATTGAAAGGAACCGTATCATTTTGAAACAAACGATTTTTAATGCTTCGCTAGAGGAGAGTATGAGTTTGGTGACAGACAAGTATATCAAAACCTCATTGGAGGATTTCAACGAAAAAAGTTACGAGGGAAAGCTTTTAGGATTTGTTACAATGCAATTTATCCTATTTCTAATCTTTCTTTTTAGTATTTGGGTTGATTCTCAAAATTTGCAGTTTTTATTTATGAAAGTAAGTCTCATAAATGGTGCTTTATTGGGATTGGGATTTGTAGGGTTTGTTGGCTATTTAATTGATCTAACCAAAATAAAAAATCAGTTAATACTATCCTACTATTATTATAACAAATGGGTTAGTTTTATGATTTTTCTTCTTTGTTTGCAGTGTCTAGTAATAGGTATAGCTGGAGCAGGAACGATAATAGGAATGATTTTATCTGGCGCATTATATACGGTTGCTTTTATTTTGTACTTTATTAGACTATTTCAAAATTTTCAGAAGAATACGCTCGAAATTTTGTATCAAGAGTCTACTTACTCAAATAGAGGAGCGGATTTTCTCGACCGTTTTGTTGTATTTGCAAAAAGGTACGGAGGGCTTATCCTATTCCTAATAGTTATTTTCCGTATCTTTTTCCCAAACTCGGATCTTATTCAGCAAAATGATACCTTTCGTTCAATTTTTGTAGCCATTAATCCAATAATATTTGTCCCCTTCCTTTACTTTCAGTATGTTTTAAGTGTGAACAATTTTCAAGGCTACTATCTCAAAAAATATTTGGAAGATTACCGCCAGTTATCTGACTACTCCATAGAAGACTGGTATGGGAAAGAGTCGAAAAGATACAAAGAGTCGCTGGATCAGGAAGTTTAGTCAATGCTGATTTACTCACTCGATTTTTATGGCGATGGTGCCTCCTCTTACAATGTAACCTGAACAAATAGGAGAAAATAAATGGATAAGATACAAAAAGATATTAATGATGCACTCGATCCAACTCGAAGATTAAACTTAGTAAAGATAATTTTTGTAGCGCCTTTTTTTTCATTGATGATTATGCTTGGGACATCTTTACCGATAAACCTATTTCGAATGGCTAGTGAAGCTGGACATGAACTAGTTACGCAATTGACATCAGTTGAAAAAGGTCTCATTCCCCCAGATAGTTTCTTTGGTTTTCTATTCTTGTTTTGTTGGTGTTATTTTATTTGTTGTTATATCATTACGAAAAGAAATCGCATTAAAGCCTATTTAATGACTCAGATTTTTCAATTATTTTTGCTCGTAATTTTATATTATAGTTTGTTTATAGCCGCCTTGTATCTAATCCCTCTAGTAGCAGTTCGTATCGTCTACTGGATAGGTTTTGTCTTATCACTGATTTACCTTATTTATATTCTTGTTACTAAGCAGCGTGCCAGAAAGGATTATTTCTCCTCAGAATATTATAAAAAGTTTTTAAATGTGATTTTATTCTTATGGTTGTTGATGTATGGCATCAATCTCTTTACCTATGGGCTTAATCATTTCCTAGCGTACCTCTTGCTTGCTTTGTTGCCAATTTCACCTATTTTATTAGGACTATTTTTGGTATCATTTTTCAAGTCCAACATAGTAACACTAGAGAACTTGAATACAGTCAATAAGAACCAAGAGAAATACCGCGAGGAATATGGCTATACCATCGAAGAATGGTATGGGAAGAAGTCAAAAATGTATAAGGAATATGTGAAGAAGTCTAAGAAGAGATAAAGGTTGATAAACAATATTTCTACTTTCTTTATGACGGAGTTAAAAATTTTGCTTATGGTGCTGTGGACGTGGTAGAATCAGGAGTGGAGTCTATCGGAAAGGGAATCCACCAAGGCTTGGAGACTGTCAAAAGTGTGGGCAAGAATGTTTCTGATTTTTTCAATGGTGGTCTGAAAGCGGCCTCATCCTTGTTTGGATAATAGGAGAGAATAAATGGATAAGATACAAAAAGATATTAATGATGCACTAGAAACAACGCGAGGATGGAATATATTAGTAATGATTTTTGTAATGCCATTATTTCTTGTTATATGTATATTTGCCCCATGGTTTGCGATTGCTTTAGGAACATCCATGAGTAAGAATAGTATAACTTTTTTGCAGCCGCTTACTGAATTAGAGTATCAACTAATCATCCCAGAAAAAGTTTTTGGTATTTTATTTTTAGTTTATTGGGCGATGTATATGATTATTTATATCATTTCAAAAAGAAATAGAATTTATGCTTATTTACTCAATTTACTCGTCTTATTCACTCTTATTCATTTAAGCATTTTTGGACTAATTTTAGGCTTGCAATTCTTTGTTCCTTTTTTAATCATTCGGATTATTTATTGGCTAGCTTATTCCGTAGCAGTTGTCTATATTATTTATAGTCTCATAACAAAGTCATATACTAGAGTTTTTGATATTGACAAGGAGAAAATAAAGAAATATACAAATGTTATCTTGGCTTTATGGTTTATAAATTTTATTGCAGATATCCTTATTTCAGGGTTTAAAAATTTACTTGCTCATTTACTTTTGGCTATATTACCCATCGCTCCAATCTTTCTCATTATTATCTTAATATCATTGAGTAAATCAACATTCTCTTCACTATTTAATCTTAATGCAGTCAATAAAAACCAAGAGAAATACCGTGAGGAATATGGCTATACCATTGAAGAATGGTATGGGAAAAAGTCAAAAATGTATAAGGAACATGTTAAGAAGCAACGAGGCATTAGTAAATAAATATCTACCCCGAACTTTCCACCTGAGTTGACTTCAGGTGGTTTTTCTATGCTCTTCACATGCCGATTTGATATGGTAGTATTACATGATGTGAGCAATAAGGCTGTGCTAATGGATTTTAAAAGTGAAGACTATACTCGAGAGAATCTAGCTAGTGATTGTACTGATCTTTATCAAAATATATCAAGAGGTCGCTTAACAAGCAATCAGCTAACCTTCCCAATATCTATTTCTAACAAAAATTGAGGCTAAGACTTTTTCCTAGCCTCTTTTTGATGGTGCGGATAAGGGAAAGGCAGAAAGACTTCTGTGCGGAGGTTTAGTTCTATATAGAATTTTTTAAGATAAGTATTTCTAAATAATTTTATTGCATTTGCAATAAAAATCTGTTATACTATCTTCAGAAGGAGGAGGTATGTCAATTTTACGTGAGATTGGAATCATTGCTCGGGCTTTGGATTCCATCGCTAATATTGAGTTTCGTGACATAGATTTGGCGCGGGGGCAGTATCTCTATCTGGTGCGGATTGCGGAGAATCCTGGGATTATTCAGGAGGAGCTGTCAGACTTGCTCAAGGTGGATCGCTCAACGGTGGCTCGTTCAGTCAAGAAGCTAGAAAGTAAAGGTTTATTGGAACAGCGGCCAGCAGCCAATAACCGCAAGAACAAGGAATGGTTCGTCACTGAGAAGGGGGCAACACTTTATCCTTTTATCCTAGCGGAAAACGAATATTCGGAGCAGGTTTCGTTGGAAAATTTTTCAGAAAACGAGCGGAAAGAGCTAGAGAAGTTGCTGGTTCGCGTCCGAGAGAATATTACCAAGGACTGGGAGCTGGTCAAAAAAGGTCAGAAAAGAAATTATTGAGGTAGAACATGAAAATTACAGTTGAAAATGAATTTTGGGCTCTGTTTCCGGAAGCTCAGATTAGTGTTTTAGTGGTCAAGGGACTGGATAATAGTGTGGATGAAAGCAAGGATCCTTACTTCAAATCCCTGCTGGATAAGGGAGCCAAGCGAGCTGCAGACTTTATTCCAGATGAGAATTTCACTCAGAATGAGGTCATTCAGGAGTGGCGGCAGGCTTTCAGCCAATTCAAGACCAAAAAAGGAGCGCGTTCCTCTATCGAAGCCCTACTCAAGCGGGTTAGTCAGGGGCGGGAATTCAACCCAATCAATCCTTTAGTCGATATTTATAATAGTGTTTCCCTCTCTTATGCTGTTCCTTGTGGCGGTGAGGATTTGGACAAGATTGTCGGTGGTCTTTATCTAGGAAAAGCCAAGGGCGGCGAAGCATTTTTCCCACTGGGAGCTGAGACTGATGCTCCAGCTTTACCGGAAGAAATCATCTACTATGATGAAGAGGGAGCGGTCTGCCGTTGTCTTAACTGGCGAGAAGCGCAACGAACCATGCTGACAGAAGAGACCAAGGACGCCATCTTGGTTATCGAGGCCATCAATGGAGAGCAGGCAGCGCGTGCCCAAGCAGCTATGACAGAACTTCAGACTCTGATTGAGGACTATTTTGGGGTTAAGGGTGATATTACCCACCTGACAGCTGAAAATCCCAGCTTGGAAGTCTAAAAATAAAAATATCTGGATCAGAAATATCTGGTCCAGATGTTTTTGTTTGGGGAAATAGGCTGCTCTATTCTTATCTTGCCTTATTTTTAAAGACAAAAATCTTGCTGAAGACGTAGTTGAGAACGATAATCAGCACTTGAGCAATTAAAGTTTCAATGGTGTTGACCATCTTAATATCGTTGTGGACAAATTGACCGATAATCTGCGGGAAGCTAGTGACAAAGATAAAGGTTAGCAGTAAATTCAAGGCCATAGTAGCCAAGCGGGCTGTGAAAAATTTTACCAGTCGTACTGGCCAGCCCTGTCTCTTTTGCTTGAAAACGATGGTATCGTTGGTCACAAAGGCAAAGAGAATCCCTAGAATATCACCAATTATCGTAGCCAGTAGTTCGTTTCCTGTCAATTCATAGCAGAGCATCCGACAGACGACGGATACGACAGTTGTGGCGACACCAAAGAAGAGGTAGGATAGGATTTCATTGGCAAAAAATTTTTTAATCAAAGTTTTCATAAGCATAGTCTATCACATTTCTAGGATTTATGCTATACTAGTGAGGTTGTCGATTTGAAGGAGATAACTTTTCCGTCTGAGGCAACCCTTGGCGCTTAACTTCTTTCGCCAAGCATATTACACGCGCTCATGCGCTAAAGGAGAAAACATGAAACAAGAAAACTTATCAGTTCGTGATTTGACACACATTGCCATCGTTGCTGCCATTTATGTAGCCCTAACCATCACGCCCCCCTTAAATGCGATTAGTTACGGTGCTTATCAGTTCAGAATTTCTGAAATGATGAACTTTATGGCCTTTTACAATCGTAAATACATTATTGGTGTAACAATCGGTTGTATGATTTCCAATTTCTTTAGCTTTGGTATCTTAGATGTTTTTGTCGGAGGGGGTTCAACTTTAGTTTTTCTAACTCTTGGGGTTGTCCTATTCAGCAAAGTTAAGCCGGGCTATCTGCTCAACGGTTGGCTTCGAAAAGACTTCTTTTTATTCTCAATTTTCTTTTCGATTTCAATGGTGACAATTGCTATTGAATTGAATATTGTTACTGGAGCACCATTCTTACTTACATGGTTTACAACAGCTATTGGAGAATGTGCATCTCTACTTGTCGGAGCTATCTTGATTGATAAAATCAGTAAGCGCATTGACCTAACCCAATAAAAACGAAAAGGCTTATTAGGTTTGTGAAATCTGAGGCCTTTTTTGTTGCCGTTAAGGCTAAGAGAAACTTTGATTGATAGGCCTTTTTCTTCGCTTTTTAAGGGAAAAAATAGGGCGAATAGAGATATTTATGATAAAATAAGAGTATGAAAGATAGAATGTCTGAGTTAGTTTCCCTGCTCAATCGTTATGCTCATGAATATTATACAAAAGATGCGCCAAGTGTGTCAGATAGTGAGTATGATCAGCTATACAGGGAACTGGTTTCATTGGAAGAGCAATATCCAAACGAGATTTTACCAGAAAGCCCAACTCACCGAGTGGGTGGAAAAGTTTTAGATGGTTTTGAAAAATACCAACACCAGTATCCTCTCTATAGTTTGCAGGATGCTTTTTCGCGTGCAGAATTAGTTGCCTTTGATGAACGAGTAAGAAAAGAATTTCCAGATGCGTCCTACCTTTGTGAACTGAAAATTGATGGTCTATCTATTTCCCTGGCATATGAAAATGGTATTTTGGTAGCAGGAGCGACTCGTGGTGACGGATCCATTGGTGAGAACATTACGGAGAATCTCAAGCGTGTCAAGGATATTCCTTTGACCTTACCAAAACCCTTGACTATTACAGTACGTGGGGAATGCTATATGCCAAAGGCATCTTTTGATGCGGTAAACCAGCTTCGTCAGGAAAATGGGGAGGCAGAATTTGCCAATCCAAGAAATGCTGCAGCAGGAACCTTGAGACAGCTGGATACATCAGTTGTGGCCAAGCGTAATCTAGCGACATTCCTTTACCAAGAAGCAAACCCGACAACTGAAGCGACTCAGGAAGATGTCCTTGAAAAACTGAGTCAACTTGGCTTTTCTGTTAATGAAAAACGGGTACTGGCTAGTACTATAGACCAAGTCTGGGACTTTATCGAAAAGATTGGTCAGGAGCGGGACAGTCTTCCTTATGAGATTGACGGTATTGTCATAAAGGTCAATCATTTGGCTGCGCAAGAAGAACTTGGTTTTACTGTTAAGGCGCCTAAGTGGGCCATTGCTTATAAGTTTCCAGCTGAGGAAAAGGAAGCCCAGCTTTTATCTGTAGACTGGACAGTGGGTAGGACTGGAGTAGTAACACCTACAGCTAATTTAACACCAGTTCAGTTGGCAGGGACAACTGTTAGTCGTGCGACTCTACACAATGTTGATTACATCAGGGAAAAGGACATTCGCAAAGATGATACAGTTATTGTCTATAAAGCTGGAGATATCATTCCAGCCGTCTTGCGTGTGGTAGAAAGCAAGCGTGTTTCAGATGAACACTTGGATGTACCAAGCCAGTGTCCGAGTTGCCAGAGCGATTTGCTCCACTTTGAAGATGAGGTTGCCTTACGTTGTATCAATCCACTCTGTCCTGCCCAAATCATGGAAGGATTGGCGCACTTTGCCAGTCGTGATGCTATGAATATTAGTGGTCTAGGACCGGCAGTAGTTGAAAAGCTCTTTGCCAAGGATTTGGTTCGAGATGTGGCAGGCATTTACCGCTTAAACATCGAAGATTTACTCCAGTTAGAGAACTTTAAGGAAAAATCAGCTAATAAATTATATAATGCTATTCAGGCTTCTAAGTCAAACTCAGCTGAAAAACTCTTGTTTGGCTTAGGTATTCGCCATGTTGGCAGCAAGGCCAGTAGGATTTTACTGGAGAAATTCCATGATATTCCAAGCCTTGCTCAGGCAGAGCAAGAAGAGATTGCCAGCATTGATAGTCTTGGCATGGTGATTGCTAAAAGCCTGCACAGCTATTTTGCCCAAGAAGGGACACAGATCCTGCTGAAGGAGCTAGAAGAAGCTGGAGTTAACTTGGCCTACCTTGGTGAAAAAGTGGCTGCAGATGCAGTCCTATCGGGTAAAACAGTTGTTTTAACAGGAAAATTAGAAACATTAACACGAACACAAGCTAAAGAAAAACTTCTTCGTTTAGGAGCCAATGTTGCTGGTAGTGTTTCCAAGAAAACGGACTTGGTTATTGCTGGAGCGGATGCAGGTAGCAAGTTGGCCAAGGCCCAAGAATTGGAAATCGAAATCCAAGATGAAGCATGGCTTGAACAGTTATAGAGGCGCTGTATGAAAGATGTAATAAAAAGAGCAAGACTCATTTATAACCCGACATCTGGTCAGGAAATTATCAAAAAGAACATTGCGGAAGTGCTGGACGTTTTAGAGGACGTAGGCTATGAAACCAGTGCTTATCAAACGACGCCAGAGCCTCTTTCTGCGCAAAAAGAAGCAGAGCGGGCAGCTAAGGCTGGTTTTGATTTGATTATCGCAGCAGGAGGGGACGGCACCATCAATGAAGTCGTAAATGGAGTAGCCCCCTTGGAAAATCGGCCCCGTTTGGCCTTCATCCCGACAGGTACGACCAATGACTACGCGCGTGCGCTGAAGATTCCTATGGGAAAACCTGTCGAAGCTGCGAGAATCATTGCTAAGAATCAGACCATCAAAATGGATATCGGCCGTGCCTTTGGAAAAAAATATTTCATTAACATAGCAGCAGCTGGTACTTTGAGTGAGCTGACCTATCGTGTTCCAAGTGAAGCTAAATCTCGCTTGGGCTACTTTGCCTATGTTGCCAAAGGTGCTGAAATGTTGCCACGTTCTAAATTCCGCAAGGTGCGTATTACTCATGATCATGGTGTTTTTGAAGGTAAGATTTCACTCATGTTTGCAGCACTGACCAATTCAATTGGAGGCTTTGAGCGAATCGCTCCTGATGCCAAATTAGACGATGGCAACTTTACCTTGATTTTGGTCAAAACAGCCAAACTTTTTGAAATGTTAGCCCTACTGATTCAGGCCATTAATGGTGGCCAACACGTGACAGATGTCAATGTCGAATACTTAAAAACAAGCAAACTAAAACTAGAAGTTTTAGACAGCAAAGAACCATTTATGCTTAATCTTGATGGCGAATATGGTGGAGACACCCCAGTTGAATTAGAAGTCTTCCACAATCACTTAGAATTTTTTGCCAATATCGATGAAATCAGCGACGATGCTCTTTGTTCGGAAAAATCATGATGAACCTAGGAGATAAAAATGCCAGACTACCAGGTCTTAGTCCATTACCATAACCCCACTGATGATTACCTTTCGTACAATATATGGCAGTGGCAGGAAAACCAAATCGGAAAGGAAACGTCATTTTCTAATTTTGATTATTTTGGGCGAAGTGGACTTGTTACTTACCAA
>ERZ773077.630-NODE-630-length-26091-cov-4.480604_pt1 | contig 26091 bp, 26 predicted proteins | sample MGYA00580612_ERZ773077 | MGnify/ENA primary metagenome ERZ773077 (study PRJEB29015, sample SAMEA2737971) | human oral metagenome | biome: human oral; feature: human-associated habitat; material: dental | place: China | collected 2021 ...
GGGAGAACCAGCAGAGCTCCCAAAGAAAATTTTACTGCTAAATCCACCTGATAAATGGAGGGTTTTCACAAAGAAAATAAATCTGGATAAATTCAAAAAACTGAGAGATGGTCCCAGCGAACAGGCTTTTGACGGGCAGGACGAGGTCATCATCATCAAAACTGATAAAAAGACTTATAGAAAAATGAACGCCAGCGGCAACGACCATGACAGGGAAGTTTGGTATGATTTACTACAAATCATCGCAAAGGAATTTGGAAAAAAAGGCGTTTATGAATAAATAAACAATTTTATGAAAAAGTTTTTCTTTATTTTCGTTTTGTATTGGCTTCATTCTTGTAATGGAACAGAGAAAGCAATGGCCACCAGCCCAGACACTCAGAAAACCAGCATTTCTGAAAAACAAAATGCTGAGAAAATAGAAAGGATAATTTATTCTGAAACAGGAGGAGATACAGGTGGTAAAAATGTATATTTAGTGATAACCAAAGATTCTATTATTTATCGTCTTACAGAAGGTGTAATTGATGAAAAAACCATAGCAAATTTGTCATTAAATAACAATAATAAAGACTGGGAGGCGTTCATTGATAAAATTGATTTAGAGGATTTTGAAAAGGGAAAACCAAGCAAAGAACTGATAATGGATCTCCCTACCACAAAAATCATAATAAAAACTGATAAAAAAGAATATTCTAAAACTAATATTCAAAACAATAAAACTTGGGATTACATTACCAAAAAAATTATAGACATAAAATTCTCACAATTATATAACCATTTAAATTTAGAAAAATGAAAAAAACAGCACTTTATAACAAACATGTAGAACTCGGCGCTAAAATGGTGCCTTTCGCTGGTTTTGATATGCCTGTCCAGTATGCTGGCGTAACGGAAGAACATTTCGCTGTGAGAGAAAAAGCAGGAATGTTTGATGTATCGCACATGGGACAGTTCATCATAGAAGGCGCCGGCGCAAAAGACCTTCTGCAATATGTAACGACCAACGACCTAAATACGCTGACTGATGGAAAAGCCCAGTATTCCTGCCTTCCGAACGGACAAGGAGGAATAGTGGATGACCTCATCATCTACAAAATGGCGGACGAAAAATATTTCGTGGTGGTCAATGCCTCTAACATTGAAAAAGACTGGAATCATATTTCTAAATTCAATGAAAAATTCGGAGCAAAAATGACCAACATTTCCGATGAAACTTCTCTAATCGCTATCCAAGGGCCTTTGGCAACGCAGATTTTGCAAAAGCTAACCAGCACTAATCTTTCCGAAATCCCTTATTATCATTTCACTATCGGAACGGTGGACGGCGTGCAGGATGTAATCATCTCAAACACAGGCTACACAGGAAGCGGCGGATTTGAGATTTATTTTAAAAATGAAAATGCCGAGCAGCTCTGGAACGCCCTCACAGAAGCGGGAAAAGAGGAAGGCCTCGTGCCATGCGGGCTGGCAGCAAGAGATACACTGAGATTAGAAAAAGGATTCTGCCTCTATGGCAATGATATTGATGACTCTACCTCTCCGTTGGAAGCTGGTTTAGGCTGGATTACGAAACTTGGAAAAGGTGATTTCGTGGATGCCGAGTTTTTCAAAAAACAAAAAGAAGAAGGCGTTTCCCGCAAGCTAGTTGGTTTTGAATTACTAGAAAAAGGCGTTCCAAGACACGACTACCCAGTGGTGGATGCGGAAGGAAATATCATCGGAAAAGTGACTTCTGGGACATCTTCGCCAATGAAGAAAATAGGACTCGGACTGGCTTATGTAAAAACTGAGTTTTCTAAACCAGAATCTGCTATTTTCATCCAAATAAGAAATAAAAACATTCCTGCAAAGGTGGTAAAAACGCCTTTCGTTTAAGATTTTAATTAAATTTTTAGATTATATTTATGAAAAAAACATTTGCATTTATCTTGTTGAGCATCATTTCATTAGCAAAGGCTCAGCTGACTGACATTAGATACATTCCTGTAATTTCTACCGATACTATTTCTACTAAGGCTAATCTTTATCCTCATGTATTGAGCAAAAACAAATTCAATCCGTTGGTTTTTGAAAACGGCTTTAAAGTCGGCGAAAGAAGAGAGGCGGTGAGACTTTGGGACAAGGATATTTTTTACCTTGAATTCACTGATAGAAAAATGAACAAAAGAGTTTTCCGACAAATGCCAGAGCTAAAGAAAAACGGAAAATTATTTGAAATCATGCTGCAAGGAGATGTTTCTTGGTACAGAAGATATTTCAGCTACAGAGCTGACACTTGGGATGCCAACTACGAGCACGAAGACTATTTCGTAAAAGGCGACGAGATTGTAAACATCCCTGTAAAAGGCCGATACAAGAAAAAACTAAAAGCTCTGCTTTCTGACAAACCAGAAATCGCGAAGGAAGTAGACCAGATGGTAGGCGACCGTGACATCAGAGAAATTTTAGAAAAATACAACAGCAAATAAAAATAAAATCCCTCTAAATTATAAGAGGGATTTTATTTTTCGCCAATCACAAATCGGTCATTTTCTGATAAATCCTTTATAAGTTCTGATTTTGTGAGAACATCCTGAAACAGCTGCAAAGTCTCTTTTCCTAATTTTTGGTTGATTTCCAAAAAAACATAGCCTCCTTTTTTCAGGTGGTTTTCAGAGTCTTGGGCTATTTTTTCATAAAAGGCAAGAACTCTGTTTTCAGGAGCGAAAAGCGCTATATTTGGCTCAAAACCTTTCACAGAATACGGAATTCCTTCTCTCTCAAAAACATCTATATATGGAGGATTGCTCACTATGATATCATAAATTTCATGCAGTTTTTCATTCAAATAATCTTTCTGTATAAAATTGATTTTCACCTTATGAAAATCGGCATTTTTTTTGGCTACATTCAGTGCTTTTTCAGAAATGTCGATACTGCTGACCTCCGCATTTGGGAATATTTTTGCCAAAGAAATACTGATGCAGCCACTCCCAGTCCCTACATCCAGTATTTTTAGTTTTTCTTTTTTCAGATGGATTAGTTTATTTTCTATCAATTCTATCAATTCCTCCGTTTCAGGGCGTGGAATGAGGACATTTTCATCAACGAAAAACTTATTTCCATAAAAATAAGTTTCACCCAAAATCTGCTGATAAGGTTTCCCTTCTTTTAGTATGGATATGGTTTTCAAAAACTCATTTTGGTTTTCGGCAGAAATAGAATTTTCGAGCTGTGAGCGAATATCTATCTTATTCAGATTCAATATTTTTTCACAGAAAATAAAAAATAATTCCTCGCACTCTGCCGAAGTATAAAGGCTTTGGAGCTCCTCGGAAAAAAGATTTTTGACTTGAATGATGGTCATTGAAAAAATTTTATCCACAAAGATAAGAAATGTGTGGATAAATTTACGAATAGATAATCTTTTGATTTATAAATATTTACAGAATTATTGATTTTTGACATACCGTGAAACATTAAAAATAATTGTATTTTTGAAGCCTAATATTTTGAATATGGGTAAAATTATAGGTGTTGCCAATCAAAAAGGAGGTGTAGGAAAAACTACCACTTCGGTAAATCTAGCCTCTGCATTGGGCGTTTTAGAGAAAAAAGTTTTATTAATAGATGCAGACCCACAGGCCAATGCTACTTCTGGTCTGGGCGTAGAGGAAGTTACATATTCCACATATGACCTTTTGGAACATCACGCCAAAGTCCGTGAGTGCATCCTCCCTACTTCTTCACCAAATGTAGATATTATCCCATCTCATATAGATTTAGTAGCGGCAGAGATAGAACTGGTGGACAAGGAAAACCGGGAATACATGCTGAAAGAAGCTTTGAAGGAGATAAAAAACGAGTACGACTATATCATTATAGACTGTGCGCCGAGTTTGGGGCTTATCACCATCAATGCACTTACTGCTGCGGATTCGGTTATCATCCCTGTTCAGTGTGAATATTTCGCATTAGAGGGGCTTGGAAAACTTCTAAACACCATCAAAAACATACAAAGTTTCCACAATCCTAACTTAGACATCGAAGGGCTTCTTCTAACGATGTTTGACTCTCGTCTAAGGCTTTCTAACCAAGTGGTAGAGGAAACCAACTCACATTTCCCTGAAATCGTTTTCGAAACTATCATCAGCAGAAATACGCGTCTGAGCGAGGCGCCGAGTTTTGGTGAAAGTATCCTAAAATACGATGCCGAGAGCAAAGGTGCTGTGCAGTACATACAGCTGGCAGAGGAAATTTTGCTAAAAAATGAACAAAAAATTCCGAGCAAAAAGAAGGAAAGTAAAAAATCAAAAAAGTAAATCGCTCTTATAATAATTAAAACAAAAAGAGCGTTCGTAAACATACAAAATCTATGAAAGATAAAAAAAGAGCTATGGGGCGTGGCCTCGGAGCTATTCTAAGTGCTGAGTCCAAGGCTGTCCAGTCTGCGACAGATGCAGGAGCAAAGGATTTGGTAGGAAATATTGTAGAAATTCCTATCGAGGATATCTATCCTAATGCCAACCAGCCGAGAACTCATTTTGATGAAAAGGCATTGCAGGAACTTGCCGAATCCATCAAGGTTTTGGGGATTATACAACCCATAACCGTAAGAAAAGACGGAGCTAAATTTGAGATTATTTCTGGGGAAAGAAGATACCGCGCTTCCAAAATGGCTGGTCTAAAAGAAATCCCTGCCTATGTAAGGCTGGTAAATGACCAAGAACTGCTGGAAATGGCTTTGGTGGAAAACATCCAGAGAGAAGACTTAGACGCCATAGAAGTAGCCCTTACCTATCAGAGATTATTAGAGGAAATCGGTCTTACACAGGAAGCACTCAGCCAGCGTGTAGGAAAAGAGAGAAGTACAATCACGAACTCTATCCGACTTCTAAAACTAAGCCCAGATATTCAGCAGGCTATCCGAAATGGTGACATTTCCGCTGGGCATGGAAGAGCGATTTTAAGTTTAGAAAACCCAGAACACCAGCAGGTTTTATTTGAACAAATTGTAAATAACAGACTAAGTGTAAGACAGGCGGAAGAAGCTGCAAAACATTTCAAAAGTCCAAAAGAAGCTTCTATTTCCAAGGAGCCAAAAACTCTTCCGAACAACCTTCGCAGAGCTGAAAAAACCCTTGCTGATGCTCTGGCACTAAAAGTAGAAATAAAATCTTCTGCAAAGGGAGACAAGGGGAAAATAGTCCTTAACTTTGACAATGAAGAAGAATTAGAGAAAATCCTCTCTTATTTTAACTAAATCAAATGAAAAAATTATTAGGTTTTATATTCGTGTTTATTTCTTGTTTTTTCTTTGCACAAGAAGCAGAGAAAAAAGACTCTGTGCGGGTAGAAAACGAAATAGTCACGGACATAGAACTACTCCATAAGAAAACATCTTATTCTGGGCTCAACCCTACCAAAGCGGGCTGGCGGTCTGCCATCATCCCTGGCTGGGGACAGTATTACAATCGCAAATACTGGAAAATCCCTATTGTCTGGGGCGCGATAGGAACAGGAGTAGGTTTCATCATTTGGAACCAAAAACAATACAAAAGATACAAAAATGCTTTTGAAGCAGAGTTAAATGGCGAACCGCACGAGTTTTCTGGAATTACGGGACTAGATTTAAAGACTGCCCTTGGAAACACCCAAGATTCCAGAAGAAGATACCGTGACTATGCCATCGCTATCACTGCGGGAATATATCTGCTAAACATCATAGATGCGGTGGTAGATGCCCACCTTGATGAAGGGCGTAAAGACCCTGATTTAGCAATTTCGCCGACCATTCTGCACGATTACACAGACCCAATACATACAGCAAAGGCAGGTCTTGCCCTAAGATATAAATTTTAAAACCAATGAAAATAGCATTAGTAGGATACGGAAAAATGGGGCAGATTATTGATAAAATAGCCCAAACACGAGGACATGAAATAGTGGCTCGGCTCAATGAATCTCCCACTTTGGAAAACCTAAATAACCCTGATGTAGTGATAGAGTTCTCTAGCCCAGAATCTGCATTTGGAAACATCAAATTCTGCCTTGAACATGGCATTCCCGTAGTATGCGGAACCACAGGCTGGCTTGAGAAAAAACTTGAAATAGAAAAAATCTGCATAGAAAACAACTCTGCATTTTTATATGGGTCTAATTTTAGTTTGGGAGTGAATTTATTTTTCGCTTTGAATGAAAAATTGGCTCAGCTGATGAAACCTTTTAACGATGACTATCACTGCCAATTAGAAGAAATCCACCACATCCACAAGCTGGACAAACCAAGCGGAACAGCAATTTCTCTTGCGCAGGACATTATTTCTAATTCTGATTTTGAAAAATGGAAATTAGACGAAACCTTGGGTAAAGAACTGGGCATCAAGGCTGTAAGAGATGAGGAAGTCCCTGGAACTCACATCGTAACTTATCGTTCTGAAGTGGATGAAATCGAGATAAAACACACCGCTTTCAACCGAAATGGCTTTGCATTAGGCGCTGTAATCGCCTCCGAATGGATTATCGGAAGAAAAGGAAACTTTACCGTAAAAGAAGTTTTAGGATTATAAGAATAAGAAAAGGCAAATATTTAGCCTTTTTTTTATATTTGCACTAAATAGAAAATTATGATAGAACAAATCAGAACTTTTTTATCAGATAATCCCATTGAAAATATTGAAACTTTTTTTGATAATGAAAATATTTTTTGGGTGGACTGGAGAGAATATGATGAAGATATCGTGAGTTATGTCAATGATGAGCTGAGCGAAGCAGACCAAATAGAATGGAAAACCATCCCTTCTGAAAAGGAAGGCGCACTAGATATCGTAACTCTAAAAAAAGATGAAAAAGAAGCGGTTATCCCATATGATGAAGACAAATGGGATAGAGATACAACATTAAAATCTATCGGAAAATTCATCGATGATAAATACAAACTCTGCTGGTTCAAACCTTCTTTGGGTGGCGATACGCTTAGTTTTGTGGTTATAGGAAATGAAGGCTGGGAGAAACTAATCGCTGAATTTGGAGAGGAAAAACTAAAATTTTACTTCTCGCCTGTGACCGAAGAAAACGAAATGTTCAACCTATCAATGGACCAAGTCTTCTCACTTATAGAATTAAGAGAGAAAAACAATCCTAACTAAATCTACAAAATATTCAAAATGGAATACTTACTAACTTATTCATTATACATTCTCATTCTCAGCGCATTATTGGGAATTTCCACTTGGAAATTATTTAAGAAAATGGGATACAATCCGCTGTTTGCATTTGTCCCGTTTTATAACTATTTCATCATTCTTAAAGAAACCAAAAGACCTAAATGGTGGGTGGTTCTGACCTATTTCCCTATCGTGGGAACAGTAATGATTTCTGTTTTTCATTTATTTTTAATGGAAAGATTTGGAAAGACCAGCTTTGGACAAAAATTTTTGACAATTGCGCTGCCTTTTGTTTATTTGGCTGTTGTCAATTACTCCTCCTCTACTGAGCTTGTAGATGAAGAAGACATTGATGAAGAGGAAATAAAAAAGGATTCTTTCTGGAGTTCTATCACTTATGCAACTGTTTTTGCTACGGTGATACATACTTTCTCTTTCCAGCCTTTTGGTATTCCAACAGGGTCTATGGAGAGAACGCTTTTAGTGGGAGATTTTCTCTTTGTTAATAAACTAAAATATGGGCTTAGGCTTCCTATGAGACCTTTGGCGGTGCCGTTTTTACAATCTACTCTATTTGACAGAGCAAAAGACGGCAACCCTAAAAACGACCCTAAATCTTATGTAGAAAGCGTCAAATTACCATATTTCCGTCTTCCAGCATTTAGTGATGTTGAGAGAAATGACATCGTAGTGTTCAACTACCCTGGTGATAGTGTTCATACATCTATTGACAGAAAAGACCCATATGTAAAACGAGCTGTGGCCGTGGCTGGAGATGTTTTAGAAATAAAAGCTGGGAAACTCTTCATAAACGGAAAACCAGAACAAAAAATGGGCGATGCAGAAATCCAACAGGCTTACACTGTCAATGCAAAAACCCAACTGGATATTCCTCATCTATACCAAAATGTAGGTTTCCTTCCCGTGAGAGAATTCCAAACATCTGATGGATTTTCATACTCTTTCAGTGGGCTTACACCTACTTTGGCTGAAGAAATCAAGGAAATCCCTGGCGTAACCTCTGTAGAACCAGCCATTGAGCCAAAGGGAATTCAGGATATTTCCATGCATCTTAACCTTAAAAAATCCCAAGAGGAACAAAGAATCATCTATACTGACAAAGTAGATATTTCCAATACCATTTTCCCAATGAACAAAGACTGGAATAAGGACTGGTATGGACCTATCAAAATCCCTAAAAAAGGCGACATCATAGACATCAACCTCGAAACAATACCGATGTACAGCAAACTGATAAGAGAATATGAAAACAATATCTTAGAAGTAAAAGGAAACCAAATTTTCATCAATAAAGTAGCCACTGACAAATACGAAGTCAAACAAAACTACTATTTTATGATGGGAGACAATAGAGATGCATCGCTGGATTCCAGATATTTCGGATTTGTTCCAGAAACTCACATCATGGGTTCGCCTATGTTCACTTGGCTAAGCTTGGAAGGTTCTTTTACAGACAACAATTCCTCTTATCAAGCCAATGGCTGGCGTATACGCTGGGATAGAATGTTCAAAGCAACTAACACTGGCGAAGCCAACAAAACCTCTTACTGGTGGGTAGCAGCCATACTGATGGGTATTTTCTTCGGATGGGATTACATCATGAAGTTTGTTAAGAGAAAGAAAAATAAAGAATAAAAACTAGGCTGTAAGCGTATGCTTATAGCCTTTTAATATTGAGATATGACACCACTTGCAGAAAAAATGCGCCCTAAAAGCCTTGATGAAGTCATCGGGCAGGAACACCTAACGGGAACCAATGGCACTATCCGAAAAATGCTGGAAAATGACACGCTCAATTCGCTCATTTTCTGGGGGCCACCCGGAACGGGAAAAACTACCTTGGCAGAAATCATCGCAGAGCAGTCAGGACGAAAATTTTTCAAACTCAATGCCATAAGCTCTGGGGTTAAAGATGTCCGCGAAATCATAGAAGAAACCAAAAGACAAAATCTATTCAGCGGAAAAAGCCCTATTCTTTTCATTGATGAAATTCATCGGTTCAATAAAACCCAGCAGGACAGCCTACTTCACGCTGTAGAAAAAGGCTGGGTAGTTCTCATCGGCGCTACTACGGAAAACCCTAGTTTTGAAGTCGTTGCGGCGCTGCTCTCTCGCTGTCAGGTCTATACTCTGAAATCTCTTTCTTACGAAAAACTGGAAGAACTGCTAAAATCAGCGTTAAATCAATACAATTCTGAATTTCAGTCTAATTTTAAAATCAAAGAAAGCGAAGCCTTTATACAATATTCTGGCGGAGATGCCCGAAAACTCATCAATGGGCTGGAAATCGTTCTCAATCAGTTTCTTAAGGACAAAAACAAAGAAATTACCAGCGAAGAAATTCTCTCTGTTTTACAAGAAAATATGGTGCTCTACGACAAGAATGGAGAACAGCACTATGATATCATTTCAGCATTTATAAAGTCTATCCGTGGTTCAGACCCAAATGCCGCGGTCTACTGGCTCGCGAGAATGCTGACAGGAGGAGAAGACATCAAATTCATCGCCCGCAGGATGCTCATTTCTGCTTCAGAGGATATAGGTCTTGCCAATCCTAACGCCCTCACAGTGGCCACCCAGTGTTTTCAGGCTGTGAATGTCATCGGCAATCCTGAAGCCAGAATTATACTGAGCGAATGCGCTGTATATTTGGCAGTTTCGCCGAAAAGTAATTCTTCTTATTTGGCTATAAATGAGGCTTTGTCCTTTGTAAAGAAAACGGGAAATCTGCCCGTGCCTCTGCACCTGCGCAATGCACCTACCAAACTGATGAAGGACATGAACTACGGCAAAAACTACCAATACTCACATGATTACAAAGAAGGTTTCGTAGAGCAGGAATTTTTGCCAGAGGAAATAAGTGGAACCAAATTTTACCAGCCAAAACAAAACGCCACAGAGCAAAAAATTTTGGAAGAATTAAAGAAAAAATGGAAAAAATATTACTAAACTCCATCTTTTCTATTTACATAAAATTCCAAATCAAAAACTTTTGCAAAAAACAAAAAATTGTCTACCTTTACCACAAACTAAGTTTCAACCTTATACCCAATAATAACTTATGAACACATCAGAATTTGTAAACAGACACATCAGTCTCAATGAAACGAACAAAAACGAAATGCTGAAAAAAGTAGGCGTTTCCAGCATTGATGAGCTGATTTCTCAGACTATTCCACATTCTATCCGATTACAAAAAGATTTAAGCATTTCAGAACCTCTGTCCGAGTTTGAAATGCTTTCTCATTCTAAAGAACTGGCTTCTGAAAATCAGCAGTTTGATTCTTACATTGGACTAGGATACCACCCTGCTATTCTTCCTGCTGTCATCCAGCGAAATATTTTGGAAAATCCTAGCTGGTATACGGCTTACACGCCTTACCAAGCGGAAATTTCACAGGGAAGATTAGAGGCGCTGCTGAACTATCAGACTATGATAGTGAGCCTTACAGGTTTCCCATTAGCAAATGCTTCCCTTTTGGATGAAGGAACTGCAGCTGCCGAAGCTATGCACATGTTCTTCTCAAACAGAACAAAGGAACAAAAAAATGCAGGAGCAAATAAATTTTTCATTTCTGATGATGTTCTTCCACAAACAATCGCCGTGCTGAAAACCAGAGCGGAAGGATTGGGAATAGAAATTACCATAGGAAAACATAGTGGAAATTTAGACCATTCTTATTTCGGAACTTTACTTCAATATCCTACTAAAATAGGAGTTATAGAGGATTACACAGAAATTATAAAATCTCTGAAAGAACAAAATATTCAAGTCGTTTTAGCGTGTGATTTATTGGCTTTAGTTATGCTAAAATCTCCTGCACAGCTCGGCGCTGACTGTGCTGTCGGAACTTCTCAGAGATTCGGTATTCCTATGGGATACGGTGGGCCGCACGCCGCTTTCTACGCTTGTAAAGACGAATACAAAAGAGAAGTCCCTGGCCGTATCATAGGAGTTTCACAGGATATGTACGGTAAGAGAGCGCTCAGAATGGCTTTGCAGACCAGAGAACAGCACATCAAGCGTGAAAAAGCAACTTCCAACATCTGTACAGCGCAGGTTCTTCTGGCGGTGATGGCAGGAATGTACGCTGTCTATCACGGAGAAGCAGGACTTAAACACATTGCAGGACAGATACATTTTAAAACTAATGCTTTGCGAGATGCTTTAGCTGAACTGGGCTACGAGGTTGAAAACAATCCAAGTTTTGACACGGTAAGATTTAAACTTAGCGAAGACAAAAAACAGTCTTTGAAAACATTGATGGAAAACCACAAAATCAACCTAAATTATTTCGAAAATGGTTTTGTGAGCGTTACTATCAATGAAGCTACTACAAATAAAAAACTCCAAAAATTAGCAGATGCTTTTGCTGAGTTTATTGGCAAAAATATTGTTAAGATTGATTTAAAAGAACAAATCACGCTTCCTAGCAGTCTTCTAAGAACTGATAAAGTGCTAGTAGAAGAGGTTTTCCATAAATACCACACAGAGACAGAGCTGATGCGATACATCAAAAAGCTGGAGAGAAAAGACATTTCTCTTACGCATTCTATGATTTCGCTTGGTTCTTGTACGATGAAGCTGAATGCTGCTACAGAAATGCTGCCTTTGTCTTGGCCTGAATGGGGAAATATCCACCCTTTCGTGCCGATGGAACAGGCAAAAGGCTACCAAAAACTAATCAAAGAATTAGAAAAAGATTTAGCCGAAATCACAGGTTTCGCAGGAACTTCGCTACAGCCAAACTCTGGTGCACAGGGCGAATACGCTGGGCTGATGGTAATCCGCGAATACCTAAAACACAAAGGCGAAGGACATAGAGACATCGTGCTTATTCCTCAGTCTGCACACGGAACGAATCCCGCTTCGGCTATCGTAGCAGGGCTAAAAGTAGTTGTGGTAAAAAATCTAGAAAACGGACAGATTGATTTTGAAGATTTAAAAGCAAAAGTAGAACAGCACAAAGAAAATCTGGCGGCATTCATGATTACATATCCGTCCACTTATGGTTTCTTTGACAATAATGTTACAGATATTATCAATCTAATCCATGCCAACGGCGGACAGGTGTACATGGACGGTGCTAATATGAACGCTCAGGTTGGCTTTACCAGTCCAGGGCATATCGGTGCGGATGTGTGTCACCTAAACTTACATAAAACCTTCGCTATCCCTCATGGCGGCGGCGGACCTGGTGTAGGGCCTATCTGTGTGGCAGAGCATTTGGTTCCGTTCTTACCTTCGAATCCAAATGTTAAAATCGGTTCAGAACACTCTATCGATGCTATTTCTTCTGCTCCGTACGGTTCTGCCCTTGTAGTGAATATTTCCTACGCCTACATCAAAATGCTGGGAACTCAAGGACTAAAAAAAGCCACAGAATACGCTATTCTAAACGCAAATTACCTAAAAGATGTGCTAAAAGAGCATTATTCTATCTTGTATAGCAATGAAAATGAAAGAGTTGCACACGAATGTATCGTGGATTTCCGACCATTCAAAACCTATGGAATAGAAGTGGGTGATATTGCGAAACGACTGATGGACTACGGATTCCACGCGCCTACGGTGTCTTTCCCTGTGGCAGGAACCCTTATGATAGAGCCTACTGAATCTGAAAGTAAAGAGGAACTTGATAGATTTGCCGAAGCTTTGATAAACATCAAATATGAAATTGATGAAATAGCAAACGGCAAAGCTGACAAGGAAAACAATGTCTTGAAAAATGCACCTCATACGGAACAACTGGTAATCGCCGATGCATGGAACAAACCATACAGCCGAGAAAAAGCAGCATATCCTCTGGAATGGATAAGAGAAAACAAGTTCTTCGCTTCTGTTTCTCGTGTAGATGATGCCTATGGAGACAGAAATCTAATCTGTACTTGTGCTCCTACCGAGTCTTATGCATAGAAAAAAGCTGTTAATGACATTATTATCCTCTATTGGTATAATTTTTGAGAATTATTAAAAACAAAAAAATTTAATTTTTAAAATGAAAAAGTTTTTATCAAAAAGAAGTATTTTAGTGGGTGCACTTGCATTAGTTTTGGGTTTTATCGTTTCTTCCTGTTCTAGGGATAAAGATGATGATGCCATATACACGGCTAAACTGCAGGTTCAACATCATAGTAACAATTCAAGAAACAGCACTGCTAACGGCTCTGTAACCTATAGAGATGCCAATGGAAACAAGAGAAAAATATATCTGAGAAGTGGAATGTCAGAAAGTATTTCTTTTGAAGTAAATAAGGGATTCAAATCTTTTGTAGAAGTAAAAGCTACTGACATTTATGGTAATCTATTCGTAAAATGGACAGTAACTAAAACATACACAGGAGCTAGAGTTCAGAACTGGAGTACAAATTTCACTTCTTACACAGGGCAGGGCATTACGGATTCTTACAAAGAGACTGTAAAATAGTTCTATACATAAGTTTGTAAATTCGCTGTAACCAATTCTGTTTTCGTACAATCAGGATTGGTTACAGTAATTTTGTAACTTTGCTTTATTGAAAATGAGTTTTATATAAAATATTTTTGAAATCATGAACATCCAGCAGTTAGAATACCTCATCGCCGTTGATAAATACAAGCATTTCGGGAAAGCGGCTTTGGCTTGTCATGTCACACAGCCTACACTCAGCGCGATGATTCAGAAATTAGAAGACGAACTTAGTATAAAAATCTTCGACAGAACCACCCATCCCATCCGTACCACCGATGCTGGAGATGAGATTATTTCCTCTGCTAAAGCGGTGTTAGAAAGCATTACAGAACTAAAAAATAAAGCTCATTCACTCAATAATGTATTGGCTGGGAAAATCAATCTTGGGATTATTCCTACGGTTTCTGGGTTTCTTATTCCAAACGAAATTTTTGATTTTCTAAATCAAAACCAAAAAATAGAAATGAACATCCACGAAATGAATACCGAAAACATCATAAAATCCCTAAAATCTGGCGAAATAGATGCAGGTATCATTTCTACTCCATATCATGAAACAGAAGAATTTTTCAGTGATTTTCTTTTTAATGAAGAACTGCTGATTTATTCCTCTTATGAAAATAAAGATGAATATTTTATAGGTTCTGAGGATTTTAATTCGGATAAATTCTGGCTTTTGGAAGAAGGAAACTGCTTGAGAAAACAAATGGAATCCATCTGTCATTTAAAGGAAAACTCACTGAAACCAAAGAATTTAGAATTCTCGGCATCCAGCATCAGCACTCTTATAAAAATGGTGGATAAAACGGGAGGTGTCACTGTGCTGCCAGAACTTGCCGTGCAGCAGCTCTCGGAAGAACAGAAGAAAAAAGTTTTCCATTTTAAAAAACCTTTCCCTTCCAGAGAAATCAGCCTCATTTATTACAAACCAACTTATAAACAAAAGATGCTCAATGAATTTGGGTCTTTTATAAAAGAGGCTTTATCAAAACATCTTAATTACAATAAAAATCCGAAGAATTTCTCCATTATCGCTCCTCAGTAAAATTTAATTTTGAAGTTTAATTTTTTTATGTAAATTTGCCTTTTAAAATTAAGAGGAAAAATTTGTGCTGATTGCAACCTCAATAAAAAATGCTAAAACAGAAATTCTCTTTTTAGTTTCTTTATTTGGGCTTTGTGGTTTTTATAAATTTCAAACTTATTAACTAAAAAATAAAGAAATTTATGGCTTACTTATTTACATCAGAGTCCGTTTCTGAAGGACATCCAGATAAAATTGCAGACCAGATATCTGATGCTTTAATAGACCATTTTTTGGCCTATGATAAGAACTCAAAAGTAGCTTGTGAAACGCTCGTAACCACTGGGCAGGTTGTCCTAGCTGGAGAGGTAAAATCTGAGGCTTACCTTGATGTGCAGACCATCGCTAGGGAGGTTATCAATGATATTGGCTACACCAAAGGCGAATATATGTTCAATGGAGATTCTTGTGGAGTGATTTCTGCTATCCACGAGCAGTCGCCAGACATCAACCAAGGTGTGGACAGAGTTACCCAAAACTCTGATTTTGAGACTAAAGCAAACGCACAAGGTGCTGGTGACCAAGGAATTATGTTCGGATATGCAACAAACGAAACCGAAAACTACATGCCGCTGGCATTAGACTTGGCTCATTCTATTTTGAGAGAGCTTTCTGCATTGAGGAGAGAAAATAAGGAAATCACCTACCTTCGTCCTGATGCAAAATCACAAGTTACGATAGAATATTCTGATAATCACAAGCCTGTGAGAATAGACAGCATCGTGGTTTCTACTCAGCATGATGAATTTGACACAGAAGAAAACATGCTGGCAAAAATCAGAAAAGACATCATCGAGATTTTAATTCCAAAAGTTAAAGCGAAACAAAAACCTGAAATTCAGGCGCTTTTCAATGATAATATTACATTCCATATCAATCCTACTGGGAAATTCGTAATCGGTGGCCCGCACGGAGATACTGGGCTTACAGGAAGAAAAATCATCGTAGATACTTACGGAGGAAAAGGCGCTCACGGAGGAGGAGCATTCTCTGGAAAAGACCCTTCTAAAGTGGATAGAAGTGCAGCCTATGCCATGAGACACATCGCTAAAAACCTTGTAGCAGCGGGAGTTGCAGATGAAATTTTGGTTCAGATTTCTTATGCCATCGGAGTTGCTAAACCTTGTGGTTTGTATATCAACACTTATGGAACTTCCAAAGTAAATCTTACTGATGGAGAAATCGCAGAAAAAGTGCAACAATTATTTGACCTAAGACCTTATGCGATAGAGCAAAACCTAAAACTGAGAAATCCTATCTACCGCGAAACAGCAGCCTATGGACACATGGGAAGAAATTATTATGTAGCGGATAAAACCTTTAACAAAGGAGCTAAAAACGAGCTTACTATCAAAGGTTTAGAGTTTTTCACTTGGGAAAAACTGGATAAAGTAGAAGAAATCAAAAAGGCTTTCGGTCTATAAAATAAAAAACCCACTAAAAAGTGGGTTTTTATTTTGTCTTAAAGATAATTAATCTTCCAAATCGTCGTATTTCGCTAATTCTTCATCACACCATGCGAATGCTTCTTCTACTACTTTTGTAGCTTCATTTGCAACGGTTTCCTCATCATCTCCTTCCAAATCATCCAGCCATTCCACTTCTTCTTCCTCTACATTTAGGATAAATCTTGGATATTCTGTATGCACTACGAACAAATCCTCTGGAAATTCTGAATTATCTGCCATCAAAAACTTTGGTAATTTCATAACTTTCTAAATTTAAATTGTTTAACTAAAAATATATACCTTATAAGGTTTTGCAAAGTTAATAAATATAAATGTAGTTTCTCTAAAAAATATTTTTATTTTATTTTTTGTTGAGTAATGACGGATTTTGCTTTAGAAGTATTTTCAAGTGTAAGTAATTCTGTTTTTAATTTTAAATTAATAGTCATGTCTATATTCTGACTGGTAAAATAATTATTTTTCATATCAAATAATAAAAAACCTTTTCCATCACCAGATGCAGACAAGTCCATGTTTTTAACATTCTTATCTCCCATTACAAAATCTATCAACATATCAAAATAGGCTTCCTCTTTTTCTACTTTTAAGAGTTTATATTTTACATTCATTTTCATTTCTATATCGCCCGCATTCGGTATACTTTGTTTATATGGTATAACCATATCAAAACTATCACCTATTTTTAGACCTTCTTTAGGAAAATCCGTATCTATTGCAGAAAATTGTTTAATTGATTCTGTCAATATCTTCTTTGTGTCTTCATCGATGTTTCCTTCTACATTCTTAACCTCCATTTTCTTACCATTTATAATATCACCGCTCAATTTAACTCCTTGGATAGGAATTTTTCTGTTCACTTTCTCTCCATTAATTTCTGCTTCAGAAATGTAATCAGTGTATTCTAATACAAATGGAATTTTGTTATCTTGTTTCTTTTGTGTAGAAATGGTGCTTCCCATGTTCATATTCATCTTCATTTTCACCTCATTCATTCCTATTTTATCTATCACTTCCTTACTTCCCACGAATTTATACCCTCCATCCATATCTGTTTTTAATTTAATTAAATACTTTGAGTTTGGAAGATACTCATACTTAAAGAAATATCTTTTCTCCTGCCCAAAAACAAGTGATGCAGAAGTAATAAATAACAACAAAATAAATTTAAAAGCTTTCATATAAATTATTTTTTATCAATTAGTTTCATAATTTCCAAAGCCACTTTCAGCGCTTCTGTTCCATCTTCCAGACTTACCTCCACGGGCTTATTCTCGGTGATGGAGTTTGCGAAACTTTCCAATTCATCCAAAATGGCATTATTCGGCTGAATATTAGGATATTCGAATATGATTTGGTTTCTTTCGCCCTCTGCATTTTGGATAATCATATCAAAATCTGATGGATTTTCAGGAGCGGGTTTCATACGGATAACCTCGGCTTTTTTCTCTAAGAAATCCACCGAAATATAGGCGTCTCTTTGGAAAAATCGGCTCTTTCGCATTGATTTCATTGAAATTCGGCTCGTGGTAAGGTTCGCCACGCATCCATTCTCAAATTCTATTCTTGCATTGGCGATGTCAGGCGATTTGCTGACCACACAGACTCCGCTTGCGTGGATGTTTTTCACAGGAGATTTCACCAAAGAAAGCAAAATATCCAAATCATGTATCATCAAATCCAAAACCACAGAAACATCCGTTCCTCTCGGATTAAACTCAGCTAAACGGTGGATTTCAATAAATTTTGGTTCGCTGATAAACGGCTTCGTAGCGATAAATGCAGGATTGTAGCGCTCTACATGCCCTACCTGCGCCCTGATTCCCTTTTCATTACAAAGCTGAATAATCTCTTCTGCCTGCTCTAAAGTCTGAGTTACAGGCTTTTCTATGAAAAAATCCAAGCCTCTTTCTATGGCTATTTTAGCATAGTCATGATGATAAAATGTAGGCGTCACGATATCTAGAACCTGTATTTTATCCAAGAGTTCATCCAAGTTTTCATAAAATTTATACCCAAATTCTGCTTCCAGCTTTTTTGAATTTTCTATATCTTTATCATGGAAGCCCACCAAATCGTATTTTTCTGATTGGTTGAGCAATTTCAAATGTATTTTTCCAAGATGCCCAGCACCTACTAAACCTGCTTTTAACATATTTTTCAATAATTTTAAATTCTCTATTTCAGCATTTTTCTTGCCTTTTCTACGGCATTTACCAAAATATCTACTTCTTCCAAAGTATTATATACTGCGAAACTTGCCCGAACCGTTCCCGAAATATTGAAATAATTCATTATCGGCTGGGCGCAATGATGCCCTGTTCGCACTGCAACTCCCTGTTTATCAAGTATCATCCCCACATCGGAAGCAATTCCAATTCCTTCGAGGTTAAAGGAAACAGCTCCTGCTTTTTCTGCATTTCTGCCATAAATTTTTAAACCATCTATTTGTAATAATTGCTCTTGGGCATATTTTAGTAATGTTTTTTCATGAGCTATAATTTGCTCATGCCCAGTGCTTTGTATAAAATCTACTGCAGCTCCCAAAGCTATGTTTCCGCTGACATTAGGTGTCCCAGCCTCAAAGCGAAAAGGTAAATCTGCATAAGTAGTTTTATCAAAAGAGCAGGTTGCAATCATCTCTCCGCCTCCATGAAAAGGCATTAATTTATTTAAAACTGATTCTTTCCCGTACAAAACTCCCGTTCCCATAGGAGCATACATTTTATGCCCAGAAAAAACGAAGAAATCACAGTCCATTTTTTGTACATCTATCTGAAAATGAGAAACCGACTGCGCTCCATCTATTACGACCAAAGCATCTGACTGTTGCCTTGTTTTAGCGATGATTTCATCAATGGGATTAATGATTCCCAAAGCATTAGAAACCTGATTTACAGAAACTATTTTGGTTTTTTCAGAAAGCATGTTTTCTAGAGTATCCATCTGCAAAACTCCATTTTCATCCATAGGAATCACTTTTAGTTTCGCGCCCGTCCTCTCGCAAAGCATCTGCCAAGGGACAATATTAGAATGATGTTCCAAATAAGAAATGATTATTTCATCATTTTCGCTGATGAGGTGGCTTATAGCATAAGCAATGAGGTTGATTCCCTCCGTGGTTCCCTTTGTGAAAATAACTTCGTAATCTTTTTCAGCGTTGATGAATTTCTGGATTTTCTTCCGAGAAGCTTCCATTTCTTCGGTTGCCTGCTGGCTTAGAGTATGAATTCCACGATGCACATTGGCATTCAGTGTTTTATAATATTTTTCCCAAGTTTCAATTACCGATATTGGTTTTTGTGAAGTTGCTGCATTATCCAAATAAACCAAAGGCTTTCCATTGATTTCTGTCTGCAATATAGGGAATAAGTTCCGTATTTTCTGAATGTCCATCTTCTTATTTCTTAAAACAATCCTCAAAAATACGATTTTAAATTTTTAAGTTAAAATTTGCCTCAAAAAAAACTCTCAAGCCAAAAGCACGAGAGTTTTAAATAAAATTTTATTTTTCATGACAAGGAATCACCAGTATAGGAATAGGGGAGGATTTGGTAAGTTCTTTGGTAAGACTTCCGATGAACACATCGTACATCCCGCTCCTTCCGTGAGAACCCATTACTATGTAGTCTGCCTCTTTTTCTTTGGCATAATCTAAAATAATGTCCTTAGCGATGCCTTGTTTCAATAAATGTTCACAATCCACGCCCAGCGCTATAACACGCTGTTCCAGCTCGTTCAGTTCAAGGAGTTCTTCCTTTATCTCATTCTGTTCGATTTCTGGAAAATATTGCATTCCCACATCTCCCACTGCAAGACCCAAATCCACAGGAGCAACATGTATGAGACAAATTTTTCCTTTTATTTCTTTTGCGAATTTTACTGCTGCAGTGAGCAGAGTATCAGTAGTTTTCCCAAAATCTACTGGTAAAATGATAGTAGCCATAACATTAATTTTTTATTGTTTCAATAAAGATATAGTTTTTTTACCGAACACCAAAATTTTTAATTATGTTTTTTGTCAGTTAAAATCTGCTTCTGAGTTGTATGGCTGTAAAAACTTTCTTGGTATATAGCGGAAAATCAGCATTTTGCAGCCATCCGTAATAGCCTATATCTCTTTGAAAAACTTCTTTCACATTCTGTCCTTTGTATTTTCCAAAAGTGAAAATTTCTTCATTTTTTTCGTTAAAAGCAACAAATCCTGCCAAATCCGCAAATTTATTGTGATAAGAAATTTCACTCAGCCCCGCAATATCGTTTGGTAAGTCTTGATAATGAGCAACCTGTGCATCCAGAACCTCAAATGTTGCCAATACATCTGCCTCGGCTGAATGGGCGTTATCAAGTGTTTTTCCGCAATAGAACTGATAAGCCGCAGTAAGGTTTCTCGGCTCCATTTTATGAAAAATAGTCTGTGCATCTACGAGGCGGAATTTCGTTAAATCAAAATCTAACCCTGCCCTCAAAAGTTCTTCGGCCAAAAGAGGAACATCAAACCGATTGGAATTGAATCCGCCTAAATCTGCTCCGGAAATTATTTCCATAATTTTTGGTGCGATTTCCTTAAATGTGGGAGCGTCTTTTACATCTTCATCGCTAATGCCATGCACCAGCGTAGATTCTTTAGGTATGGGCATTTCTGGATTTACAAGCCATGTTTTGCTCTCTCGTGAGGCATCGGGATTGACTTTCAATATGCATATTTCTACGATTCTATCTTTCCCGACATTAGTTCCTGTGGTTTCTAAATCAAAGATACAGAGCGGTTTATGGAGTTTTAAATTCATTTTTTATTTTAATTGCTTTTGAAATATTAATGACACTAATATATAATAGATTATGACTGCTGGAATGCCTACAATTCCTAAAAACGCCAAAATTAAAATACTTCCGATAAATAGAGATAGTTTGGGATAATTATCTTCCAGTTTCATGGATTTGAATTTCATGGCAATCATTTTAACAGGGCTGATGAGCAGCCAAGAAGACAAACCTGTAAATATTATCAAAAGCCATTGGTTATCAAGTAAAAATCCGAAAGCATCTCTTTCCATATAAGCGTAGTAAAGCCCAAAAATCAGGAAAGTGTTACTCGGTGTATTCAGCCCTTTGAAATAGTATTTCTGTTCATCATCAATATTAAAAATAGCCAGTCTGAGGCAAGAAAACAGAGTGATAAATAATCCTAAATACTTGACTTCAAAAGGAAAAACGCCATAACCAAAAGGCTCTAACATTTTGTACATTGTAAGTCCCGGCAGCAGCCCGAAAGTAACCATATCCGCCAAGGAATCCAGCTGGACGCCAAGTTCTGAGTTAGATTTCAATGCTCTTGCAATGAATCCATCAAAAAAATCTAACACAGCGGAGATAATGATACAGACCGCTGTAATCTGATAATTTCCCTGCAAAAGCATAATCGCTCCCACGCTTCCTGAAAAAAGATTGCCTAATGTAAAGGCGTCAGCCAAGTTGTTTTTAATAAAATTCATGTTTCCTTTTTATAAATTATTATGCTCAAAAAATTAGAATAAAGAACAAAAATAAGAACTATTAAAGTATTTTTATTATAATTTTGCAAAAATAAGAAAACTCTATAAATTATAAATCTTAAAATCCCTATGAAAGAATCCCGTTTCAGAGAAATATATGTTCTGTTGTATAGGCTTGGGCTTGTATTTTTATTCTATCAAATTGCCAGATTGTTGTTTTGGTTTTTTAATAGAAATTTAATCAAAATAGAAACCGCCCACGAATATTTCAATATTGCCTATTATGGAACGGCTTTTGACACTACGGCTATTCTTTATATCAATGCTCTTTTTATTTTGTTAAGTATTATTCCGCTGACAATCAACACTAAAAAGGGTTATCAAAAAATGCTTTTTTGGGTATATTTTGTTACCAACGGACTGGCGTATGCCATGAATTTTGGTGATTTTGTTTATTTTAAATTCAGCCAGAGCCGCCTTACTTCGGCAGTCTTGAACGTTATTGAAAATGAGGATAATCTTGTTAAAGTTTTCATGGTTTCCATTGTCCAAAATCCATTCATTATGTTGTCTTTTCTTGGGTTGATGACTTTATGGATGTTTCTTTATAAGAGAATAAAAATAGAAGAAAACAGACCGAATAGGCTTGTTCCTTATTTCGTGTTTTCTGTCCTCCATCTGTGCCTTGCCGCGGTGCTTACAGTGGGCGGTATCCGTGGGGATTTCAAACACAGCACCCGTCCGATTAATATGGTGGATGCCAATAGGCATATTCAAAATCCAGTTCATGCCAATGTGGTTCTCAATAGTGTTTTTTCCTTTTTTAGGACAATAAATACCAATGGTTTTAAGGAAGTCCATTTCGTTGATGAAAAATTTATTGAAGAAAATATCCATCCGTTTAAATTATACGAGAGACAAACTCCCAATCCTCGGCCTAATATTGTTATTTTCATTGTAGAAAGTCTCGGTCGGGAATATACAGGGGCTTTCAATGAGGGGAAAGATATTAAAGATTATGTTTCCTACACTCCGTTTCTGGACAGCCTTGCCCGCGAAAGCCTTATTTTTCCAAATACTTTTGCTAATGGGAGGCAGTCTATCCATGGAATGAGCAGTATTTTGGCGGGTATTCCTACACTGAAAGATGCTTTTACAGGTTCGCCTTATTCCAACCAAAAAATACAATCCATTGTTTCTGTTTGTAATGATTTAGGTTACGATACTTCTTTTTATCATGGTGCGCCGAATGGTTCTATGGGCTTTCTCGGCTTTGGGAATATTCTCGGGTTTAAACATTATTTTGGAAAAACGGAATATAATAACGATACCGATTTTGATGGGATATGGGCTATCTGGGATGAACCTTTCCTTCAGTATTTTGCTAAAAATACAGGGAAATCCCAGCCTTTTATGGCTACGATTTTTACGGCTTCGTCCCACCATCCGTTTAAAATTCCAGAAAAATATCAGGGGAAATTCAAAAAAGGCAAAATAGACATGCATGAACCTATCCAATATCTGGATTATTCACTCAAAAAATACTTTGAAACAGCTAAAAAACAGCCTTGGTATCACAATACTATTTTTGTAATTACTGGCGACCACACGAACCAAGTCTATTATCCTGAATTTGAAAAAGCAATGAACCGATACGCCCTCCCGCTTCTGTTCTATTCACCTAATCCTGAATATAAATTAAAAGGAATAAACAACGAATTTGCCCAGCAGATAGACATTTACCCTACGCTTGCAGACCTCATTGGCTACAACCAGCCCATCCGAAGCTGGGGGAGAAGTCTCGTTTCTGACCATAGAGAAGACTATTTTATCATAAATTCCGATGGAATTCAGGAACATTTTATCATTGGGGATTATATCTATCTGTTTAATGGAAAGGAAATTACGGGGATTTATAAAAATACCGATATTGGGTTGGAAAACAATTTACTTGGCAAAATAAATTCTACGGAAATAAAACAGGGAGAACTCCTCTGCAAGGCTTGGCATCAGGACTATATGAATAGAGTCATCAATAGGAAATTGGATAAAAGATAAAATCAATGTATTGATGATGTTTAAATTTTCCTAACATTATAAACCACCGAAAATAAAAAGTTTTAGCATAAAATGTTTTTGTTGTTTAAGATAAATTTGTACTTTTGGTGCTTTAAAATTAATAATTATGAAAAAACTATTTTTCAGCCTTATGTTTTCTCTTGTCGGTACTTTATCTTATGCTCAGATAGAAGGAAAATGGAAAACGATAGATGATGAAACAGGAAAGGCAAAATCCATTGTAGAGATTTTCAAAAAGTCTGATGGGAAGTTTTATGCAAAAGTGATTCAGCTGCTGATAAAACCAGCAGACCCGAACTGCTCCTCCTGCAAGGACGACAGAAAAGGGAAACCTATTTTAGGCATGGAAGTCATCCGCGGATTGCAGCAAGATGGAAGCGAGTTCAGCGGAGGAACTATTACAAATCCTAAAAACGGAAAAACCTATAAATGCACCATGAAAAAAGAAGGCAATAAACTTATCGTTCACGGGTATATTGGCTTCTCCTTTATCGGAAGAACTCAAACTTGGTATAAAGCTGATTAATTCAGCTTTTTTTATTTTAAATTCCCTACCATATTTTCTGGTTTTACCCATTCATCAAACTGCTCTGCTGTCATCAGCCCGAGATTAACGGCTTCTTCTTTCAGTGTTGTGCCATTTTGGTGGGCTGTTTTGGCTATTTTTGCAGCGTTTTCATAACCAATATGAGGGTTCAGTGCTGTTACCAGCATCAGCGAGTTGTCCAATAGTTCTTTTATCCTCGCATGATTGGGTTCAATGCCTGCGGCGCAGTGTTCTTCAAAGGAAAGCATGGCCTCCGCCAAAAGTTGTGCCGATTGCAGGAAATTAAACGCCATTACTGGTTTAAAGACATTCAGTTCATAGTGTCCTTGGGTTCCAGCGAAGGAAATAGTCGTGTCATTGCCTATTACTTGGGCGCAGACCATGGTAAGGGCTTCGCATTGGGTAGGATTTACTTTCCCTGGCATGATGGAAGAGCCGGGTTCGTTCTCTGGGATGAAGATTTCGCCGATGCCAGACCGCGGTCCCGAAGCCATCATGCGGATATCTTGGGCTATTTTGTAGAGGGCTACGGCAAGTTGTTTCAATGCTCCGTGGGTTTCCACAATGCTGTCATGCGAGGCAAGAGCTTCATATTTATTGGGTGCGGTTACGAAGGGCAGTCCGCTGAATTCTGCGATGTATTTTGCGACTTTTACATCATAGCCTTGGGGAGCATTCAGTCCGGTTCCTACTGCCGTTCCGCCGAGTGCCAGTTCGCTGAGGTGTTCCAAAGTATTGGTAATGGCTTTCTGTGCATAGTCCAGCTGAGCAACATAGCCCGAAAACTCCTGTCCCAAAGTAAGTGGAGTGGCATCCATCAGGTGGGTTCGCCCGATTTTTACTATATCGTGAAAGGCCTGTGCCTTATGGTGCAGGGTATTTCGGAGTTTTTCCAAAGCAGGAAGTACGGCTTTTATCACCTTTTTATAGGCTGCGATGTGCATTGCGGTGGGAAAAGTATCGTTGGAAGACTGGGATTTATTCACATCATCATTGGGATGGATGAAAGACTTCTCGCCAAGCGTTCCACCGCTGTTTAGGTGGGCTTTATTGGATATCACTTCGTTTAAATTCATATTAGACTGCGTTCCGGAGCCTGTCTGCCAGATAACCAGCGGAAACTGGTCGTGGAGGTTTCCGGCAAGGATTTCGTCACAGACACGGGCGATGGCATTTCTCTTTTCTTCGGGAAGGACTCCCAAGTCGTGATTGGCATAAGCAGCCGCCTTTTTCAGCAGGGCAAAAGCTTCTATGATTTCCTCCGGCATGGAGCCTTCTGGTCCTATCCTGAAATTGTTTCGGGAACGCTCTGTCTGTGCGCCCCAGAGCTTATCGGCAGGGACGCGCACCTCTCCCATAGTATCTCGTTCTATTCTGTAATTCATAATTTTAATATTGATGCTGACAAATTTAACCAAAAAACTGAATATATAAAACATCAAAAGCCTATGGGCAGAAAGAATGTCGATTTAGGTGGTTCGGACATCGATTTTGGTGGTTCGGATGTCGATTTTGGTGGTCTGGATGTCGATTTTCGTGGTTTGGATGTCAATTTTCGAGGTTCGGATGTCGATTTTCGAGGTTCGGACATCGATTTTGGTGGTCTGGATGTCGATTTTCGTGGTTTGGATATCGATTTAGGTGGTCTGGATGTCGATTTTGGTAGTTTGGATGTTAATTTTTGTGTTCCATAAAACTAAATAATTAGGTGCATAGTTGGATTATTACATCAAAAATACTTATCTTGCACAGGAAAATTAGGTTTAAAAAATAAAATTAACATTATGACAGAACAGCAG
>ERZ773077.635-NODE-635-length-25973-cov-11.470677_pt1 | contig 25973 bp, 19 predicted proteins | sample MGYA00580612_ERZ773077 | MGnify/ENA primary metagenome ERZ773077 (study PRJEB29015, sample SAMEA2737971) | human oral metagenome | biome: human oral; feature: human-associated habitat; material: dental | place: China | collected 2021 ...
AATCACCACAGTAGCCGCACTCGAATTCTACAGAAACACATTCTGACTAAGCCTCCGTGGCTGCAGCGCATCGCCGCCGAACGGCCCTGCCAGAACATCCTGGACGTCGGGTGCGGCGACGGGCTGCTGTTGCAGCGACTCACACCGTACGCCGGTCACCTCCCGGCGGGGTATGTGACCCCCAGTTTCCATACCCGCCACCACGCGCAATCTCCTCACCATGAGCATGGTCGAAGGCGACGATGTCGTGGGCGAGGGAGTGGTCCCCGGTGAAGAATCCTGACCCTAGGGCCAGGTTTGAGTTAGTGTTCCCGGCACTAGAAAGCAATGTGGCCAGGTACTCATACCCGTAGTGATACCCAAATCGCGCTTCCATCTGTCGCGTTCCAGGCTGCACCGGAGCACCCTCCGCCGTATACAGGGTGTTTGTTCCCTGCGGTTTTCCACTGCTCCAGACGAGTCGCAACCAAGTCGTCGATGCGGCCCCGGTGCCGGTCGTCAAGCCGTCATGCACCAGTGCGTATTCTTCCTGCATCTGTGCCATGGACGGGTCGGCATTCATACCGCCGGTGGACAACACCACTGCCATGCCCAAAAACCGACATACCCCGTCCAGCATCTCATCCTGATCTGCACCTTTGAAGCCTTCAATGACGGCGAGGAGACGGGTCATCTCCTCTGGCGACACCTGTTCCGCCAACGCCTGCGCGAAAAACGGATTGGAGCATTGATCACCGAACAGACGCTGAAACTCTGCCACTTCTTCCAACGACGACGGCGGGTAATGGAACTGTTCAGCTGCTTTCTTAGCTTCCTCCTGGGCGTGTTCCCACTCCGCCTGCCCGTCGAGGATGGGAAATATCGTTGAATAATTCAGACCCCACTGCGGCCCGGGAACCATGCTTAGTCGGATCTACCAGGGAGTCCTGCAGGTCTCTCAAGGAGGCTTACTCATGGGGTTTGTTGACACACGCTGGAAGACGCAAAGGACGGCTTGCCTCATGAGACAATTAGGGTGTGAAAAGAAACCACCTTAGGAACAAGTCGTCACGTGGAAATGCTAGCACAAAACCCTGATGCCAGTGAAGTCCTCGACCTGTGCGCAGGCATCCACACCCATACCAAAGGCCAGCTACCTACCGCAGGCTCACGAACCCTCGGTCTCTTCGCCAGTATTCGCCTCATACTTTTAACGTTGCGCCACAACCTCACCCAAAAACCTTGCTTGCGGAGCTGTTTGAGATTTCTCAATCCACGGTCAGCAGGCGTTGTCAACGCCTACACCCCACTCATCGCCGAAGTTCTCCATGTTCGGGTTTCCACCGTGGAAGACCCCCACCCGACCCAGCAGTTGAACCTTTGACGGTACTCTCCTGCCCTGCTGGTCCTGGCGCCAGCATCCAGAGCTGTACTCGGGTAAACACCACACCACCGGAGTCAATCTCCAGGTGGCCTGTACTTTGACGGGAAGACGTGCATGGGTCTCACAGCCCTTCCCACACACGCCCTATGGCCTCACAGCACTGAAAGAGAGTCCCGGCTCCTCGACGTCATTCATCAAGCCACCCACATCGGCGATAAAGGCCACACTTCGGTTCCGAGATTGATTACCCCGATCAAGAAACCCGCCGGTCATGAATTACACGACACCGAAAAGGGGTTCAATAAAAAGGTCAACACTATCCGCTACCTCATAGAACGAAGTATCGCGCAGTTGAAGACCTGGCGCATCCTCCACACCGACTACCGCCGCCCTTACGCAACCTTCGCGACCACCATCAACGCCGTCCTCGGAATCATATTCACCTACACCCCATGAATAAGCCTCATTCATCGTCACTGTGGGGGGCAACTACAACTACTTGCGTCATTCTCTAGTCTCTCCTGCCTTCCGTCCGTGAACCTGCGAAGTACCACGTACTCTCATAATGGATACCATTGAACCAAGACTAGAATAGCAGCTCGACATGCTCAAGAAGCAGCCTCGAGAGGAGATGCGATGCGATGACCGACGATGAGAAACAGCCGCCCGCACAGGGCAACTCCGAACCTATTCCCCACCGTTTTCGCCCTGCAGCGCTGGAGAAGAGCAATGAAACGGAGTTCTATGGACCAGTTGCGCAGACGGATCCCCGTCCGGATACTCGCTCGTTGAGGGAGTGGCGTGACTCGTTCCGTGCGCGCTTCGCGCCCCGTCCGATTCCGTTTATCCCCCAGGTCGGATTCGCCGATTGTGGTCCTGCAGCCCTGACGATGAGTATGCGCTCACTCGGCATCGACGTCGACGAGAATGAGGTGAGGATGCGTGCGCGTGTCGGACACCATGGTACCTCAGCAGCGACGATCGTCCGCGTGGCACGGTCGTTCGGTGTCGCTGGTCGGGGCGTCCGCACAGGCTTGGACGGCTTGCGTCAGCTAGGTCGCGGCACCATCCTGTTCTGGCGTTTCAACCACTTCGTCGTGCTTGAGGCCGCGTACGCAACTGGTTTCGTCATCGTTGATCCGAAGGCAGGGCGTCGTTTCGTCAGCCGCAAAGTGATGGATGAGAGCTTCACCGGGGTTGCACTGGAATTCATGCCGACGGAAGACCAGGTTCCGCTCAGAACCTGCATGCGTAGCCGGTGGGTTGAGGTCCAGCATTTCCTCCCTCGATGGCCGCACTGGCTTGGTGCGGTCACCCTCTCCGCTCTGCTTTTCGCGTTCACGCTTATCCTGCCGTTGGCGATGCAACTCCTCGTCGACAGTCGAGGGGCGGCTATAGGCATCGCGGGAATCGAGTCCTGGGGCACCGTGCTGATTGCATCGACACTCGTTGCTTACGGTGCTCTGCAGTGGCTCCGGGGCAGGGTGATCGTGCAGCTCCAAGCGACTATGGAGCGCGACAGCACCCGGAGGCTGTTCCTGCATCTCGTCCGGCTGCCGTTCTCGTACTTCCTCACGCGACACCCCGCAGAACTTGGTGAGCGCCTCCGGACGGGATCCCGTCTGCGTGACATGCTCTCGGTGCCGATCGTCAGCGTCGTCCTCGATGCTGTGCTCGTCGTCGCCTATATCATCGCGATCTGGCTCCAGAACACGGTTCTCGCGCTCGTCGCTCTCGGCCTTATTGTCGCGCTCCTTCTACTCGTAGCGTTCACGTGGCGCCGCCAGTCCTTTCTAGCTGCCGACGCCCTCGACGCCCATGTTGGTTCCGACTCTGTGCTCCAAGAGGTGCTGGAGAACATGTGCACGGTGAAGTGCCTCGGTGCCGAAGCCACCGTCGAGACGCGGTGGCAGAACGCATTCGCGCACGCCATCACTGCGAGTTCATACCGCGAACGTCACCTCAGCGCAGTATCGGCAGGACTCGCAACGTTGCAGTTTGGCGCACCGCTCATCGTCCTCAGCACCGGCATCTGGCAGACTGTGGATGATTCGTTGACTCTGGGCCAGCTTTTTGCAGGCAGCATGCTGGCAGTCACGCTGTTCGCATCACTCACTAGTCTCGCGCAGACCTCCCTTCGGGTGGCGACTCTGGCTCCTGACCTCACCCGGGTACGTGACATCCTCGGACAGGCGACCGAACCCTCGGGTGCTGCGATGCCGCCGACGGGCGCGCAGACGACCGTGAGTCTCCGGGGAGTCCGGTTTGAGTACCCGGGAGAGAAAGCCCCTGCAGTCGATGACATTACCTTTGATATTTGGCCCGGCGACTATGTCGGAATTCTCGGGGCGTCCGGGTCGGGAAAATCAACACTGGCTGATCTCATCGCTGGTATCGAGGTGCCGACCGGTGGCGACATCCTCATCGACGGGATCGATCAGGCGGAGGCGGCGACGGTCCTTCGTGACAGGATCGGATATGTCGAACAGAGTACTCGGCTCCTCTCCGGAAGCATTATCGAGAACGTGCGTCTGGCCAACCCAACCGCATCACGGGAAGAGGTGCATGGAGCTCTTTCGATGGCCTGTGCCGATGAGTTCGTTGATGCGCTGCCCATGGGATATGAAACGCTCTTGGGACGCAGCGGTAGCGGACTCTCGGGGGGGGGCAGCGTCAGCGCCTGGCACTCGCACGCGCCCTTCTCAAGAAGCCGTCTCTGCTGATCCTGGACGAGGCGACGAATGCTGTTGATCCCGAGACGGAGCAGCGGATCCTGAGGAACGTCCGTGCCACGGGATGCACATTGATCGTCCTGGGCCACCGACTCAACCTCGTCGAGCAAGCGTCTCGTGTTCTCGTCCTTGAGAGAGGTGCGATCGTCGCCGCTGGGAGCCCGGATAAGATCCGGGCTCTCCGTGACACGGGTGCTCTGCTCCTCTAGTCGGAGCCTGTGTCACCATGATGGAATGGAGTCCCATCAAGTGGGACTGCTGTCCCAACGTAAATCATTGGAGCGAGCATGACCACCATTACGACGGACGTCCTCATCGTCGGAGACGGGGTTCTCGGTCTCTTTCTAGCCTGGGAACTCGTCGAACAGGGGGCAGGCAGCGTGACGATCGTTGCTCCGGGAGACCGGCGTGGCGGTGCGAGCCGCGCGTCTGGGGCGATGCTTGGATGCTTCGCAGAAATCTCGAAAGACACGCTGCGAACCGATGCTGGGCGGGCAAAGTTCGAAATCGGCCTCGGCGCACACCGGATGTGGCCGGAGGTGCTGGCTAGCCTCACCGAATTCGCCTGCGACTTGCCGTTGCACACGGTATCCGACACCCACGTCATCCTCAACACCTGCGGTGGCGAGCTAGATTCGCTCAACTTTCACGCGATGATCGATGCGCTCGAGGAATACAACGAGCCGTGGGAGGAGATCGATGCCGACGATATCCCCGGGTACAACCCGCGTACGGATGCGCGAGCTTTGCGAGCGATCCGCCTTCCTCACGAAGGAGCGGTCCACAGCGGACATGTTCTGACGGTGCTCGACCGCCATCTCTTCGACCGCGGTGTGATCCGCGTGGCAGCTTCCGCCGGGGCTATCACGACAGAAGGAGACCGAGCCACGGGGGTCGTGCTCGACAACGGCGAAAGTATCGCCGCCGACACCATCGAGGCTTATTCACAGCTGCTAGCATCTGGGCTCCGACAAAGGGTTTCGCCGTCTCTGGCACCCCCATGAATAAGCCTCATCGTCGTCGCGGTCGGTGCGGCTTCGGGTGAACTTTTGCGCACTGCTCTGCCGCGTCACGAGATCATGCCCACGTTCTCCGGTTTCGGGGTAGCGATGATCGGTCGTCGTGAGTTTGGTGAAGGTTTCACGAGTGTCGTGCGCTCCCCGAACCGTTCCGGCGCGTGCGGCCTGCACGTCGTTCCGCTTGGGGAAGGGCTGGAATATATCGGAGCCACGAACTTTGTGTTCGCGAAGCCGCGCTACGAAGGGAATATCGGTGTGGCGAAGTTCATTGCCGAGTGCGCTATGCAGCAGTTGGACGAACAGACCTGCTTCCACTCAATCGCAGAAGTGCGCACTGGCAATCGTCCTGTCACTCTCGACGGGTTCCCTCTCGTGGGATGGTCGACGGTCGATGGGTTGTACGTCTTGACCGGCACCTATCGCGATGGTTTCCATAGCGCCCCCGCTCTCGCTCGACACGTCGCGCTTGAAATCCGTGGGGAAGCGGGGATTATCGATCCGATGTTCCGACCGGATCGCGCTCCCCTCAGCACCTGGACGGTGGAGGAAGCGATCGATGAATGCGTGCTGCACATGGCCGCCGGCTGGTTCGAAGCGCGTGCGATTGCTCCTCCCGAGGTCTCATCAGTGATACTGCACAGGATGTTCAGAGAGCAGGCTGAGAGCGTCTACAAGGCGATTCCTCGCGTGATGGGTCTCGGCCCGGATCTCATGATCTATCTGTCGGGGCCGCATGCTGACGAGGGCCGGTATACGGAGATTATGCGTTATCTTCGGCGAGTGTCGTCTTGATCAGTCGTCTGCGGACGGTAGCCGTGTTCTTGCGTGCTGTACAGCTTTGCATACAGGCCGCCCTCACATAGGAGGCTGTCGTGGTCGCCCTGCTCGACTATCCTCTTGCCATCCAGCACGATGATGAGGTCGGCCATCCGCACTGTCGAGAAGCGGTGCGAAACGAGCATCGTGATGCGTCCAGCCTGCTTCTCGGCCGCTGCAGCTGTGGCGAAGCGTTCAAACAACGCGTGTTCGGTCTGTGTATCCAGTGCTGCGGTCGGCTCGTCGAGAAGCAGCAGCAACGGATTCGTGTTCATGAATCCCCGGGAGAGAGCGACTCTCTGCCATTGGCCGAAACTGAGTTCCTGACCCTCGGGCCAGCGTGAGCCGAGCTGCGTCTGTGTTCCGTGCGGAAGCGCTGTCACCAGATCATCTGCTCCACCTCGCATGATGGCGTGCCCGATGCTTGCGTCGTCGGTGGATGCGGTGAGATCGCCCACTCCCACGCTAAGGCCGAGTGTGAACTCGAAGCGAGCGAAGTCTTGGAACGAGCCCGAGAGACGCTGACGCCATTCGGTTGCGTGGATCTTCGCAAGAGGAACATCATCGATCAGCACCCGCCCGCTCGTTGGCTCGTAGAACTTGGCGAGCAGTTTCACGAGTGTGGATTTCCCGGCGCCGTTCTCGCCGACGATGGCGACCACGGAGCCAGCGGGGATACGCAGGTTGATTTTTTCCAGGACATTCTCAGTCTCTCCGGGATACCGGAAGCTTACGTTCTCGAACGACACCGCGGACCGGATCAGCTCCGGCGCCGCATGGTCCTCTGCTGCCCGTGTCACTGCGGCATAGTCCTCCAACCATGCGAGGCGGCGGGCGCCGGTTAGGAAGACCCCGCGGATGAATCCGACCTCGTTGACGGTTGCGGCGACGAAGTCTGACATCTGCACCCCGGTGGCCAGAACGAGTACGACCTCGCTGGCGGGGGCATCGAGAACGAAGACGACGTAGAGCAGAGTCAGCCCGTAAGCCAGCCCGAACACGCCCCAGGCCAGCGCGTTCCAGCCAGACGAGAGGTAGGTACGACGGCGCATCGGCCGGTACCATCGCCGCCACTCTGCTTCGTGCGACCGGGCGATCTCGGAGCGTATTCCCGCGATACGGACATCTTGCGCAGCGCCCGCCGTCGTCGACAGCTCGAAGAGATGCTCGGTGAGCCGACGGTGAGGGGCCACCTGCTCCTCGACCACATTGTCCTGCCGCGGCAGGACAATGGCGGCGACCACGATCGGAGCGGTGAACAGCACAAGGAGCGGCAGCAGTGGTGAAACCCCCGAGAGGAGCGCGAGAACCACGCAGAGCTGGAAGATCCATATCGCTGTGATGACGAGCGAAGAGTACAGGTGGTCGAGGACGAAAACCTTCTGGCGCAGAAGAGCGAGCCGATCCAGGTATTCCGGTCGCTCCTGGTGCTCGATGGTGGAGATCGATGCCTGGAGCCGAGCGATATGGGCCTCCAATGCGATGATGAGTCGCTCCCGAAAGCGACGTGCCAACCGCTCTGCGACCATCGAGAGCAGCCAGCCTGCGCACGCGGACGTGACCATGCCTCCCAGTGCGATATGCACTCGCACAGGATCGCTCGCCGTGATGCCTTGAGTGAGCAAGAGCAGCCACAACGCGACGAGCGGACGTGGCAACGCCGCGAGGAGCTGGAGCGCGAGTGAGCCGATCATCAGTCTTGGTTCGTTCGCATATCCGATCTTCACGAGTCGCCACATCGAGATGGCTCCACCAGGGACTCGGACTTCGGCAGGGCCACTTGGGTGCTGCTCGCTACCGGGCTCAATCATCGTCCACTCCTACCGTGGCGTCGGCGAATCGGCTTGCTTGCAACTCGAACATGTGTTTGTAGTGACCGTCGAGTTTCATCAGCTCGCCATGTGATCCGCATTCGGCGATGCGACCGTCCGCGAGCACCGCGATGCGATCGGCCTTGCGCACAGTCGAGAGCCGATGTGAGATCAGGATTGTTGTGACGTTTGAGATGGTCCCAAGCAGCCGGTTGAAGATCTCCTCTTCGGCCCGGATATCTAGATTCGCCGTAGGCTCATCGAGGATCACCAGCCCTGCCCCGCCGCGCACCGCGCACAGGACGCGCGCCAGCACGATGCGCTGCCACTGCCCTCCGGACAGCTCAGCACCACCCTCGAACCGCTTCGACATCGGGGAGGCGAGCTCGGCTAGGCCATCTGCGCCTGCCGCCCGCAGCGCATCGAGGACAGCCTCGTCGCTGTGCCTGCGGCCCGGGTCGACGTTGTCACGCAGGCTGCGCTCGAAGCGCACAAAGTCCTGGAAACCGACAGCGATCCGCGCACGCCAGGATTCGACGTCGAAACGTCGGAGATCGACTCCATCGACGAGTACCACGCCGTCGGTCGGATCGTAGAAGCGACACAAAAGTTTCGCGAGGCTTGTCTTGCCCGCGCCGTTGACTCCGACCAGCGCCAACGACTCGCCGGGCCTCACCTGGAGATCGAGGCCGTGGTAGACGTCGATCTCCGAACGTGGGTACCGGAACCGCAGGCCCTGCACGCTAATTCCCACCGCGCCCTGCGGCACCTCAACTGGCGAAAGGTCCTTCTCGATGTCGGGGGTCTGGCGGATTCCCCTGAGTACGCGCTCGGTCCTGAGGACCTCCGCAGCGACGTCATCGAGGGCCCATCCGAGACCACCGAATGCGATCCACTGCACTCCGACCGCGAGCTGCGATGCGGTGATCACGCTGGCAAGGCTCCACTCGCCGCTCAGAGCAAGGTTCCCCATCCGACCGAAAACGATCACATTCGCGATGACGACGACGGCGGCTCCGATGAATACGCGACGACGCCGTAGACGCGTAGCCGTGGTTTGCGCATCGTGAAGGGCGAGCCGACGTTCGATAAATCGCCCCACCGCCCATCCACCGAGACCGAAAAGCCGGACCTCCTTCGCCGCCCAAGGCTCGACCGCCAACTCGTAGGCATAAGAAGCCTGCTGTTCCGCACGTGCCACGTCATCGGAGCCGCGCTGCTCCCACATCGCGCTCTCCTTCAACAGCCAGTGCGTCGATGCCCAGGCCACCGCCAGCACGACGGCCGCCCACCAGCTGTACCAGGCGAGCGCGACGGCTGAGACGAGGCCGACAAACAGCTGCAGCAGGGAGCCTCGAATGAAGTCGATGGCGAGGGAGAGTGGGGGACCGTTTCCCCCGCGATCGAAGTCGTTCTTCACGGTAAGCGCGGGATCCTCCAGGTGCGAGACCCCGTCCGGTTCAAGTCCTCCCCGCACCAGGCGTTGGTTCATCTCACTGGCGATGCGATGACCCAGCGTCTGGCTGATCGCACCCGAAAAATGCGGGGTGATCTGCAGGACGAAGAAGCCCACTGATGTCGCCACGAGCATCGAGAACATCGACGGGTCCTTCGACAGAACAGCCCCCACGGTGTGTCCCATGAGGACTGCGAACAGAGCGGGCAGTACCGCCCCGACGATGAGAAGCACCCACCAGAACATGGTCAGAATCGGTGCAGTTCGCCAGAAGGCAACGAACACCGAAAGAGCTCTGCGCAGGAGCGAGATCGATTGGCTCTGGCCTGGCTGTGTTGACTCCGACATGTACCCCTCGCAATCGACACGTTCACCCGAAGAGTTTCAGCACCCCACCGACGGCGGGACCGAACCCACCCTACACGTCATCAATTCGCCGCGACGGTAATGATCGGAAACGACAACGACCGCCCTAGGGGATGCAATTGCCAGGATTGCACCGATCGTAAGCAATCAGTATAAGGCGACGCACAGGTCGGCAATGAGACTCGCGTACAATTTTCGGGAGCGGCAGCGTTTGCCTCACGTGAGTATGTTCGCGGGTGGTGGCGTTCCCCTATGTACTCTGAGCAGGGAGTTGTCGCTGGCTGCGCGCCGTGAGAGCACCACGAAGTTCACCCGGGCCTCTCGGCTGGACTCGTGGCCATGCCCGTAGAGCGATCCGTATGGCCACCTCGCATCATGGTTCTGCTGGCCAGCAGCAACACAGACTAGAGTCGCGGTGAAGGCAGCCAAGTCACGGGCATAACTCACACTCACCACCAGTCCAGCCTGCACTGGTGCACCCGAGGGAGGCGCCGTCAATTCTCTCAGCGACTCCGAGCGCGGCGCCAAGTCGGCAAGGAGGGTGCGACCACGTGGCCGGTCGCCGCGTTGGAACATGACGAAACACATCAACGTTATGACCGTCGTTGACGACAACGATCGAGCGCATCTCTGCTACGGTAACACCCATGACCGTGCCGCCCCTGGTGATTCTTGGAGCCGCAGTTGACGCTGTCGGGGCACCTGGCTACGGTCGGACATGCTACGTTGCGCAACGTAGGGGGGAGCAAATGTCTACATTGATCAAAGAGCTTCTGTCGGGTAGCGATTCCGGCACTGTGCTGCGAGCTGGTTTGCTCTCGCTCAATCGCGCTGAGCTTCGTCGCCTCGTGTCTGACACTGCGCGCTCGCTTGAGAAGGCGGGTGTCCGCGCCGAGCATCGGGCACTTCTCCGGGTAGCACCGGGTGTCCCGTTCGTCGCGCATCTTTTCGCCCTTCTGCAGATCGGAGCCCAGCCGATCGTCGTCGATCACCGCATCGTGCGGGCGACGACCTCCGCTATCATTGAGGCTCACGGTGTCTCGTGGGAGCTGTTCAGTCCACGGGAACTCACGGTGACCCGAGGATTCTCCGAATCTCCCCCGAGGCTTGTCGCTACCGGCAGAACGGCGTACCGCGATAACCAAAACATACTCCTTCAGCTCTCGTCAGGTACGACCGATGACCCCAAACTTGTTGGGCGTCGCGAAGAGGATCTTCGGTCCGAGTCCAGGAGATACCGTGCCCTCGGCGGGGTATCCCCGGAGGGAACTGCTCTTGTCGTAGCCGGAGCGCTTGCGTCGGCCTGGGGGCTTAACGCCGCGTTGTTCGCCGGCCTTGGTGATGGCCACGAAGTTGTCCTGCCTACATCTACGACGCTAGCAGGCCTTTTTGCGGCAGCGAATGCCACCGGACGCATGGCCACGATCCTCGCCGTGCCGATGCATGTGGCGATGCTCGCGCGTGTAAGCGAGGTCCCGCGCTCCTTGGTCAGCGTCCTGACCTCCGGAGGGCCAGTCTCCGAGGCGCAGGCGGTCGCTGTTACCCACAAGCTCGGTGTGATGGTCGGCCAAGTCTACGGGAGCACGGAAACAGGGCTCATCGCTGGAGACCTTCGGGGTGAGATGCCGGGAACGAGCGGCTCTATCGCGCCCAGCCTACGAACGCGGCTCCTTGATGGGGACGAACTGGCAATTGCGATGGAACACTCCCCGTATGTGAACCGAGCCGACAATGAGGGTCGCTGGGAATCGGGGTGGTTTCGCACCCACGACGCCGTCACGATGAGTGTTTCGGGGCAGGTGACTGTTCACGGCCGCATAGATGGTCTCCTCTCGCTTGGTGGGCGGAAGTTCCACATCGCGGAGATCGAACACCATCTCACTTCCCAGGCTGAGGTCGAGGCGGCCGTGGTTTTCCTCCATGACTCGAGGATCGAAGCGTTTGTTGTCCCGCGTGACAGCGGCCACTTTGACCGGCAACGTGCCGTCTCTGAACTCCCCGAGTATCTGCGTCCCCACGTCATTCGGGTCGTCAATACTCTGCCTCTATCGCCTTCTGGCAAGATTCTTCGTCAGCGTGACCTGCTCAAGGTGCAGCTCCGAGATCAGGACGCTTCATGACGAGCGGTGGTGACGAGCGGAGTCGGCGGATCGTGGCGGTGTGCGACTGGCTCGCCGAGAGTGGAGTGCGCGAAGCCGACGATCAGACGGCTCTATCCTCTTTGGACCTCACCTGGCTTCTATACTGCGTCGAGGAGGAGATGGGTCGTGCTTTGATCTTTACCGATGACGCCCTTATGCGGGTGAAGACGGAGGCTTATTCATGGGGTGTAGGTGAATATGATTCCGAGGATGGCGTTGATGGTGGTGGCGAAGGTTGTGTAAGGGCGGCGGTAGTCGGTGTGGAGGATGCGCCAGGTCTTTAACTGCGCAATGAGTTTGTTCTATGAGGTAGCGGATAGTGTTGATCTTTTTTGTTGAACTCTTTTTCGGTGTCGTGTAATTCACAACCGGCGGGTTTCTTGATCGGGGTAATCAATCTCGGCACCGGAGTGTGGTCTTTATCGCCGATGTGGGTGGCTTGATGAGTGACGTCGAGGAGCCGGGAGTCTTTCAGTGCTGTGAAGCCAGGGTGTGTGTCTGGGAAGGGCTGTGAAACCCATGCACGTCTTCCCGCCTGGGTGCAGGCCGCCTGGAGATTGACTCCGGTGGTGTGATGCTTTGCCCGAGTACAGCTCTGGATGCTGGCGCCAGGACCAGCACAGCTAGGAGGGTGCCGTCGAAGGTTCAGCTGCTGGGTCGGGTGGGGGTCTTCCACGGTGGAAACCTGAACCTGGAGGACCTCGGCGATGAGTGGGGTGTAGGCGTTGACAACGCCTGCTGACTGTGGATTGAGAAATCTCAAGCAGCTCCGCGAGCAAGTTTTTGGGTGAGGTTGTGGCGCAACGTTAAAAGTATGAGGCGAATACTGCTGAAGAGACCGAGGGTTCGTGACCCTGCCAGCAGGTAGCTGGCCTTTGGTGTGGGTGTGGATGCCTGCGCACAGGTCGAGGACTTCACTGGCGTCAGGGTTTTGTGCTAGCATTTCCACGTGACGGCTTGTTCCTAAGATGGTTTGTTTTCACACCCTAATTGTCTCATGGGACAAGCCATCCCTTGCACCTTCCAGCATGTGTCAAGAAACCCCATGAATAAGCCTCAAACTATCTCGCTATTTTCGAAATCTCCATAAAATAAGCCTGATTAGACGAAAACCGCTGGAGACAACTGCTAGGAGGCCGGAAAGATGGGCGTCTGCGCATCTTTGCAGAAATCGATTAGTTCTTCCCTGCTTGTGATTCCGAGTCTCCGATAGATGTTTCTTAGATGAGTGTCGATGGTGCGCTTGCTCAGGAACAACGCTTCGGCCGCTTGCGCATTGGTGCAACCGGCAGCGATCTGCTCAGCTACACGCCACTCGCTCTTGTTCAGCTTTGGGCGTGCCGTTGTACCCTGGATCACAGCGGGCCGATTAGGGAGATCATTGAGGGTCCGCCATGCTTCCTCAGCAGCCGAGATGTCATTGTGCAGGCACTCAGCTATCGCCTTGTCGTTGCGGGACAGGAAGATCTTTCTCAACTGGTGCTGCCAGTCAAGGATCCTTGGGTTTGTAAGGCTGGACGATTCCAGGGTCTGGCCGGTGGTGAAGTATTTCTCGATAGCCATCTGTGTACTGCCGTTCTCGAGGTCAAGGATCGCGGCACAGTGCATCGCGAAGGCCCGCAACACTGCATGAGCTCCGTCGCCGAGCACTGGAGTATCAACCGAACCATCGGATTCAGCGCGGAGATGCTGGGTCGCAAGGTGGCAGCATCGTGAGACAGTCACGGCACGCAGCTCCGTGCTGAGCTGTTCCACCTGGGCCAAGAGCTCCTGGGCTAATTCTCCATCGTGATCCCAGTAGGCCACCAGCGCATGGGTGATGAGCACCCAGATGTGCTCGGAGTTGTGCGTCCTGTCTAACGCTCGGGCCCGCCAGCACCAGACCGTGGCTTGCTCGGCCATGTCGTTCAGGCTTGTCGCAAGCCCGGCGAGACAGCACCCAAGCACCGGCAACCCTCCGGAGGACAGGCTCTGACCGGCGATCAGTTCCCGAAGCTGCCTGCATGCTGAGCGTCGGGTGAAGGCACGCAGGCTCGCCAAGCCGGCCCGGATAACCGGGGCCGAAGCAGAGTCGCTGTGAGCCAGGCCGACGATGCGCTGTAGGGTGCGTTGGCGCCGAGCGGGCTCAGCGCATGCCGTCGCAGGGGAGGCCATGATCCATGCCAGGACCGCCCGAACCATACGAGGATCATCGGGGTCAAGAGCTGCCAGCGCTTTCTCCGCCAAACCAGCAGCCAGGACTGGATGCTCCAAGACTACCAACGGCGACAGGACCTCGTAGGTCTTGTCGGGCACAGCGGCGGCATCATTAAGCATCTGCAATGCGGTTCCGAGAGCCTGCACATCGACGTCTGCGCACAGCAAGGCAAGTCGTGCCACCACCTCCACCACAGATTTGTCCTCAAGCAGTTGAGGCAGCGCTCGCAACACTTCGCATCGGCCGGGCTCGGCTGCTATGTTGATCACCTGAAGAATAGCCTCTGCTGCCTCCGGTGTCAGGCAGAGGTCGCTATCTCCAGTGAACAGCTCAAGTAGCCCCAGATGATGCACATCAACCGCCAAATCACCATCCAGCAGGGGGAGGAGAGCTTGACGGGCGAGCTCGAACGGCTCGGAAGCAAGGTGGAGACGCAGTTGCTCCCACAGCACCATAAGCAGTTCGGAGGAGATCTGTTCTGTTGCGAGGGCTGCGGCCAGCCGCCGAATGTTGCGAACTCCCAGTGCCATGTTCCCCAGGCTCTGATCAACCTGCGTCGTGGCGAGGGGATCGCTGCTCAGAGCGAGATACAGGAGGAAGGTCGCCTGTTCATACGGGTGGGGAAACTGGGTGCGAACAACATGGGTGATGGCATCCGCCAGGGAATCGGTGACAGCTGCGGGGGACACAGGCTCACTGCTCCTGACATGACACAACGCAGTCAAGAATAGGTGCACTAGGATAGGGTGACACGAACAGATAGCCTGGATCACCGCTTGATATGGCTCAAGGAGGTTCCCTGTCTGCTCCTCCACGATGCGCCACACCTCTTCTGACGACATCGTGTGCTGCAGGAGCAACTGCGGTCGCAGGTGGCTGAGCCGCGCAACAATAACGAACTCATCCTCGGCATCATCCGTGACAATCACCACCCGCACGCCGCGATGTACCAACTCCTCAACCGCAGAGGCCAAATCAGGTTTCGCGTGAAACATGCCACGGTCATCAATACAGATGCCAGTGACTTCCTGTTCCAGGACAACGGTCAGCCAGGCATCAATGGCCATGGCTGACTCCTCAGCCGGGCCATCCTCACTGCGGATGATGGTGAGCTTGCACCCTGTGGCCTCCCCAATCAGATGGGCCTGTATGCCTGAGTTGTGGGCACCGCCCAGGGCCACCATTGGCCAACCGGGGAGCTCACGCGCGATGGCAGCTGGAGCAATGCTCAGTGATCCGGGGGATGTGCCGGCAAAACAGAAGCCTCAGGGCGCTATGGGTCGCAGCTGCTCCCCCAGAGACGGCCTGGCCCTCAGCCTGTCTCCTGCTCAGATCCTCGGTCACAACACACTCACCCACCTCGCACCACGTCGCCACACGAAACGGCAGAGCCATCCAGCCAACGTCATTGTTCACTGATGATGTGAGCAACTCTACAGGGTGCAGGGATCTTTGGGGAGGGTTCTGAAGAACAGCTGAATAAGACGCATCACGACTAGTTCAGCTCTGAGCACCACGACACTCCATCCCCAAAACACCGATCCACACTTGGAAGAGACAGGCTCTTTGCGACTGCTGCGACGGAGATCAGGAGTCAACCATAACCATAAGCCTCTCTGACTAGGCCAAAAGACTCTCAGGCAGGAGAGAGCGACATGCCACGTCAGGGGTTTCGAGTATCACACGGAATAGCGCCACCTCTGCCTGAAAGATTATTAACTAAAGTTAGACTTCCTGGCCTAGGAGCGGTCAGAGACGACGGTGCTGTCGAGCCACGGAGCCAGCCGTGACCGTGGGTTGGCCCTGAAAGAGGCAAGAGATACGGCCCCGCTCCCTGACAGGAGGACGGGACCGCAGCCGTATCTCAAGTTGCGTCGATCACCCCTTCACCGCACCGGCGGTCATGCCACGCACGAAGTACCGCTGCAGAGCGATGAACACCAGCAGCGGCAACGCCATGGAGATGAAGCCGCCAGCGGTCAGCAGCTCCCAGCCCTGCCCCTGGGTGCCGAGCATCCCCTTCAGGGAGACGATCACCGTCTGGTTGTCGGGCTTCAGGAACAGCAGGGCAATGAGCAGGTCATTCCACACCCACAGGAACTGCAGAATGGCGAACCCGGCGATCGCGGGAGTCGACATGGGAAACACCAGCCGCCAGAACGTCTGGTAGTGCGTCGCCCCGTCCATCTTCGCCGACTCGATGATCGACTTCGGCAGCGTCGTCATGTAGTTGCGCAGCGTGTAGATGGCCAACGGCATGCCGAAACCGGTATGCAGCATCCACACCGCGACGTACTGTCCTGCGATGCCCAGGCCACGGGGACCGAGCAGGTCCAGCATGGGCTGCAGCGCCACCTGCAGCGGAACAACCATCACGGCGACGATTGTGATGAAGAGGAAGTCCTTGCCCTTGAACTCCAGGAATGTGAAGGCATAGGCCGCGAAGGCCGCGAACATGATCGGGATGATGGTGGCCGGCACAGCAACCGCCAGGGCGTTGATGAACGCCATCCCCATGTCGCTCTTGTCGAACACGCCCACGTAGTTCTGCAGCGTGAACGCCGGCTTGAAGATGGCCTCCCACCAGCCTGAGGAGTTGATGTCGTCGATGGGTCGGAAGCTGGTCACCAGCAGACCGACGGTGGGTAGCAGCCACAGGATGCATAGGAGAGTCACCACGATGATGGCGACCCAGCTCCGCCTCTGCCCCGTCTCAGCGGTCTTCATCGTTCCTGCTCCTCACGCTTGAAGTGACGCACCTGGTAGATCAGCACCGGGATCACAGCCAGCAGCAGCAGCACCACGATCGCGGAGGCCGTGCCGGCGTTCTGCTTCACGAACAGCTCCTGGAAGAACATGTTCGCGATCACATTGGTTTTGTAGTTGCCGTTGGTCATGACGTAGACGATGTCGAAGATCTTCATGACCATGATGAACACCGTGACGAACACCGTGATCATGGTGCCCTTCATCTGCGGAATGATGATCTGGAAGAAGATCTTGAACTCCGAGGCCCCATCGATGCGCGCCGCCTCCAGGGTGTCCTCGGGCACGTTCTTGATGGCGGTGGACAGCAGCACCATGGCGTAGCCCACCTGAAGCCAGACCACGATCACCATCAGCAGCAGGCTGTTCAGAGCACCCGCCTCGTGCTGCACCCACGGCTCCGGCGACCCACCGAACGCGGCGACGATGGCGTTGAGCAGCCCGATCTGCTTGTCACCCGACTGGTAGTCGTAGATGAACTGCCAGATGGTGGCCGCACCGACGAAGGAGATCGCCATCGGCAGGAAGATCAGCGCCTTGGACAGCTTCTCACCTCGCGGGGACAGCCGGTCAGCCAGCACCGCGACGATGAGGCCGATCACCACAGTCGAGGCCGGCACCAGCAGCAGCCACAGCACGTTGTTCCAGATGGTGCGCAGGAACTCATCCGAGCCCAGGACAGCCGCGAAGTTCCCGTACCACGGGTCCAGGTATGCAGTGGAGTCCGCATTCGCGAACGAGTAGTTCACCGTCTGGATCGTGGGGTAGAGCAGGATCAGGCCGATGGTGAAGTAGCCCGGCAGCACGTAGGCGTAGGGCATGAGGAACTGCGACAGCCGTCCCGGCAGCCCGTTGATGAACAGGTTCATGCTGGCGAAGAACGCCAGGGAGCCGCCGATGCCGAAGATCATGGCCAGCAGGGCCTGGATGATCTTGTTGATCACGGGGACGCCGACGCTGAACCATTCCGGATAGTAGGCCAGCGCCAGGAAGGCGTTGCCGACAAACCATCCGATCAGCACCATGCCGAGCAGCCCCATGAGGGCCCGCGGCCAGTGAGCCGGGCTCGCGGCCCGCCTCTCCTCCGGTGTGGCTGCGGTCTCCGCCGCACCATGTGTTGACTCGCTCATCACTTCGTCACTTCGGCCAGGAGTTCTCAATCTCGGTGGTCACCTGCTGGGCGGTCTTGGCACCCGACAGGAAGTCCACCATCCCCGTCCAGAAGGAGCCGCCGCCCACGGCGTTGGGCATGAGGTCCGACCCGTCGTAGCGGAACACCGTCGCGCTGGTCGCCATCTCAGCAATCGTGCGAGTGGTCTGGTTGGGGTAGTTGCTCATGTCAAAAGTCTTGTGGGGGGACAGCCAGCCACCGGCCTTCGCCCATTCAGCGCCAAACTCATCGCTGGTAAGGAATTTCATTACCGCAATGGCGTCCTCGTCATCCCCATTGAACAGGGCCGCCATGTCGCCGCCACCCAGAATCGGCTTTCCCTCATAGCCGCCCTCATATGGAGGATAGGCAAAGGTCCCGACGGCATTGTCCAGGTTCGCCTGGACATCGGATGGCAGCATGGAGGCGACGAAATTGCCCTGCCGCATGAAATAGCACCCCGGCGGGGTGCCGAAGGCTGGATTCATGGTGGTGCCGAAGTTGGTAGCCAGCACACCCTGGCTGCCGCCGTAGACGTTGCCCTCTGTGAGGGCGACCTTCCCGAACTCCTCGAAAGCGGCGACGATGCGCTCGTCATTGAATGGGATCTTGTGGCTGGTCCACTGGTCGTAGACCTCGGGGCCGTGCATCCGCAGCACGATCTCCTCAATCCAGTCGGTGGCCGGCCAGCCGGTCGCCGCGTCGGACTCCACCCCGAGGCACCAGGGGGCGACGCCCTTGGCCTTGATCTGATCAGCGAGGGCCCCAAGCTCCTGCATGGTCTTCGGCTCGGTGCTCAACCCCAGGTCCTTATAAGCGGCCGGATACCAGACGATGGACTTCACCGCCATGCGCATGGGAGCCCCGTACACACGGCCCTTGTAGCGGGCCGCATCCATGAAGCCGGGAACCAGCGTGGAGTCCAAGGCGTCGTAGTCCAGGTAGGTGTCGATCGGCTGGATCGACTGCTCCGCAGCCGCCTCCAGCAGACCGCCCGGCTGCGGATACAGGGCGATATCCGGGGTATCGCCCGAACGGATCTTGGTCTTGATCAAGGTGGTGAAGTCATCGCTGTTGGCGTACTCGACGTCAATGCCACTCTCCTGCTCGAACTTCTGCAGCGAGGCTTCGAAAGCAGCTTTCTCATCGCCGCCGAACGCACCGAAGATCGTGACCTTCCTGTCGCCATCCGTGCTGCCGCCGTCGGCAACCCATTCACCTCCCCCCGTCGCATTCTTCACATTCGGATTCTGCAGACATCCGCTGACTCCCACGGCAACCGCCATCACGATTGCCAGGCTTACGCTCCTCTGCCATAGCCGACCCATCCGCCTCTCCCTTCCATGGTCGCCCCAGGGTTTATGACCCGTAATCTACAGGCCGGAGGGTCATGTGTGGAGAAAATGGGTTTCAACTCACTGCGACGTCACGTCATCCTGTTTCCCAAGAGCGGCAAAACACCGTGAAAACAGCGAAATGGCCGGTTCCCGCGGGGGAAACCGGCCATTTTCGCCTCAGTGATCTATCGGGCTCGTTCGATGCGGAGGCTGACGCCGTCACCCAGATTCAGGACAGTCCCGACGGACACCGTCACGGAGTCGCCGTTCTCCAGCAGGTAGGGCTCCTCCCCTGCCGGCTGGACGGTGGTTCCGTTCGTGGAGTTCAGGTCTGTCACGCGCGCCTCACGTCCGACCGGCTCAATCAGCAGATGGCTGCGTGAGATGTCGTTGCCGGGGCTGGGAACGCGAAGCGATCCCGAGCCCATCGGGCCACGGCCCGCATCCGGGGCCCGCCCGATGACGAGACCGCCGGAGACATTGGTGAACTCCCCCGTGTTGACCTGGATGCCGATGCCGAAGGGCGCGTACTCCTCCTCACGGAAACTCTGCTCGGGGCGCTGGAACTGGGAGTCCTCGACATGCCGTCCCGAGTCGATGGAGGTGTTCATCGACGGCTCCGGCGCGGGAGCCGGCTCAAGGGGCTCCGACGGCAGGGAGGGAGCCGGTGCAATGGGCTCCGGCAGCAGGTTGTTCTCGTCGGGGAACCGCACCAGCTGGTCGGGATCGGTGCTGATCACCAGCGACGACGCCCCCACCGCACCGGTGATGAGCGGCAGATGCAGCACATGGTCGGGCTCCATCAACCCCATGTCGATGCGCAGCGCCCGGATCGCCCCGAAGTGGCCCTCATGCCAGGTGAGGGCCCCCTCACCGTCAAGCGCGGTCTGCCCAGTGTTGGCGTCGACCACGGCGATACGCCCCCTGGCGAGGCCATGCAGAGCGCCGCCGTCCCACACGAACGCGGCGAAGTCCGGCATTTGGTCCAGCGAATAGCCACGGAGCAACTCCATCAGCGATCCCAGCGACCCAGCGGCCTGCATGTCAGTCCACAGCTGTCCCACCAGCGTCGACATCTTCGGCGGTGCAGGCTGCATCACGGTGACCAGCCGTGGCCCCGCCAGAATCAGCCACTGGCCAGGTGTGTAGGTCAGGCGCCAGGGACCCAAAGGAAGTGCCATCACTTCTCCCGTCGTCAGATTTGCTTTCCAGCCTAATAGCAATCAGGGCTTCTGAGGGAAGCCGCGACGCCCCTTCGCCCGGAGATCCGCCAAAAGGCTGACTTTCCAGACTATGGAGCTCCCACCGAAAGTGAGATCCCGCGGCTCCGCTGCTACTCGCTCTTGGCCAGGTGAATCCTCAGCCCGAGCTCCTGGTCCTCGGCTGTCGGATCCTCGACGTCGCCCTGTTGCAGGTCGACGGCCAGGACCTCGTCGGCGATCAGGCCGGCGTGCTCGACAATGGCCTCCGCAAGCTTGGCCTCGGCGGCCAGGCGCAGCCTGATCCTGTCGGACACGTCCAGCCCCGACGACTTGCGGGCCTCCTGCACCACCCGAATCACCTCCCGAGCCAGGCCGGCACGCACCAGCTCCGGGGTGAGTTCGAGGTCCAGGGCGACGGTTTCACCCTGCTCGTTGACGACACTCCAGCCCTCGCGGGGACGTTCCGTAAGCAGCACTTCGTCGGCGGAGACCTCGACGGGCTCATCGTCGAGATGCACCAGCGTCCGACCCAGCTCCCGCAGCTCCCTGGCCAGCTTGGAGGCGTCCGCGGCGGCGATGGCGGCGGCGACCTGCGGTGTGCGCTTCCCGAAGCGTTTGCCGAGCGCCCGGAAGTTGCCCTTGGCGGAGTGGTCGACGAGATCACCCGCGGAGGTGAACGACGCGATCTCCTGCACGTTGAGCTCGGAGCGCACCTCAGCGATGAGCTCCTTCGTCAGCTCCGCCAGCGCCGCCGTCGGAACGAGCATCCGGGAGAGCATCTGCCGCACCTTCATCTTCGACTCGGCCCGGGCGGCACGCCCCAGCTCCACCAGACGCCGGGTGGTGGCCATGGCGCGCGACAGCTGCTGGTCGATCAGCGACTCGTCTGCGACGGGCCAGCTGGCCAGGTGCACCGACTCAGGGCCGTCCGGATCGGTGACGGTGAACAGGTCCTGCCACACCCGCTCCGTCACGAAGGGCGTGATGGGGGCCATCAGGCGGGTCAGCACGCTGAGGGTCTCGTGAAGGGTTGCCAGCGCGCCGGGGTCGCCCGCCCAGAAGCGGCGGCGCGACCGGCGCACGTACCAGTTGGACAGGTCGTCGACGAAGGCAGTGAGCAGCGACCCGACCCGCTGCGTGTCGAAGTCCTCCAGCGCGGCGGTGACGTCGCGAACCAGTTCGTTGGTCGCGGAGGTCAGCCAGCGGTCGAGGACGTGCCGGTCGGCGACTGCGGGCACCTCCCCGCCCGGCTCCCAGCCTGCGGCCCGCGCGTACAGCGACTGGAAGGCGACGGTGTTCCAGTACGTCAGCAGCACCTTGCGGACCGTCTCGGCGATGGTGTTGTGTCCGACGCGCCGCGCCATCCACGGCGACCCGGAGCAGGCCATGAACCAGCGCACCGCGTCAGCACCGTTGGCCTCCATCAGCGGGATGGGCTCCAGGATGTTGCCGAAGTGCTTGCTCATCTTGCGGCCGTCCTCGGCGAGGATGTGGCCGAGGCACACGACGTTGCGGTAGCTCGACTGGTCGAACACGAGGGTGCCGACCGCCATCAGGGAGTAGAACCAGCCGCGGGTCTGGTCGATGGCCTCGCAGATGAAGTCGGCCGGGTAGTTGGCCTCCAGTTTCTCCGCGGAGCCGGGGACGTGCGGGTAGCCCCACTGCGCGAACGGCATCGACCCGGAGTCGAACCAGGCGTCGATCACCTCGGGCACGCGCCGGTAGGTGGCGCCGTCGCGGATGATCTCGACGTCGTCGATGAAGGGGCGGTGCGGGTCGAGGTCGGTCAGGTCACGGCCGGCCAGCTCGCCCAGCTCCTTCAGGGAGCCGACGCAGATCAGGTCGGAGGGGTCGTCGACGTTGCGCCAGATGGGCAGCGGAGTGCCCCAGTAGCGGCTGCGCGACAGCGCCCAGTCGATGTTGTTGTTCAGCCAGTCGCCGTAGCGGCCGTGCTTGATGGACTCGGGGTACCAGGTGGTGGCCTCGTTCTGGGCGAGCAGCTCGTCCTTGATGCGGGTGGTGCGGATGTACCAGGACGGCTGGGCGTAGTACAGCAGCGGGGTGTGGCAGCGCCAGCAGTGCGGGTAGGCGTGCAGATAGTCGAGCTTGCGGAACAGGATCCCGCGCTCCTCCAGGTCGGCGACCAGGGGGGCATCGGCGGATTTGAAGAACATCCCGCCGACCTGCGGGACGTCGTCCTGGAAGTGGCCGTCGGGACGGATGGGGTTCACGAACGGCAGGCCGTAGCGGCGGCAGGCGATCATGTCCTCCTCACCGAAGGCCGGGGCCTGGTGAACCAGGCCGGTGCCGTCGGTGGTGGTGACGTAGTCGGCCAGGAGCACGTAGTTGGCGGGCTGGTCAAACTCGATCAGCTCGAAGGGCCGCTGGTAGGTCCAGCGCTCCAGCTCGGAGCCCCTGAACACCTGGCCCCGCGACCACTCGTCGCCCAGGACCGCGTCAAACAGCGGCTCGGCGACCACCAGGGAGCCCTGCTCGGGATGGCTGCCGACGACGTAGTCGACGTCGGGGTGGACGGCGACGGCGGTGTTGGACACCAGCGTCCAGGGCGTGGTGGTCCACACCAGCAGGTCGGCCTCGCCGGCGAGCGGCCCGGAGGTGACGGGGAAACGCACGTAGACCGACGGGTCGGTGACGTCCTCGTAGCCCTGCGCGAGTTCGTGATCGGACAGGGTGGTGCCGCAGCGCGGGCAGTACGGGGCCACCCGGTAGTCCTCCTGCAGGAGGCCCTTGTCGAAGATCTTCTTGAGCGCCCACCAGCACGACTGCACGTACTCGGGGGTCATGGTGACGTAGGCCTCGTCGAGGTTCACCCAGTACCCCATGCGGCGGGTCAGCTCGGCGAAGGCGTCGACGTGCCGCAGCACCGATTCGCGGCACTTCGCGTTGAACGGCTCCACCCCGTAGGCCTCGATGTCGGGTTTGCCGGAGAAACCGAGTTCCTTCTCGACGGCGAGTTCAACGGGCAGGCCGTGGCAGTCCCAGCCGGCCTTGCGGTCGACGCGGTAGCCCTGCATCGTCTTGAAACGCGGGAACAGGTCCTTGAAGACGCGGGCCTCGATGTGGTGCGTCCCGGGCATGCCGTTGGCGGTCGGCGGGCCCTCGTAGAAGGTCCACGGTTTGCCGTCGCGGGTGCTCTCGAGGGACTTCGCGAAGGTGTCGCGTTCAGTCCACAAGGCGATGATCTCGCGCTCCAGGGCGGGGAAATCAACGGTTGCGGGGACTGCGTTGTAGGAACTCATCGGTACCTCGGTTGTTGGCTGAACGAACCGGAGGGACGAGCCGGAACCCGCGGTACCACCCTCCTTGGACGCGCTGGGCGTCCCACTCGATTGTCGATCGCGGCCGGGTCTAGTGAGCGTGCGCCGTTCTTCCGGCAGCTCCGGGGTGATGGCCCCATCATTGCCTTGCGATGCGGGACCAAGTATGCGCGAAACAGCCGAATCGGGCAATTCGGTGGCGAGACTCGTCGATGACGGACGGCCCGCGAAAGCCGTGGGACGCGGCGAGCACGAGGAGTGACGCAACGGACACCCACCCGGCGGGCCGCATCGGCGCCGGCAGCACACCGATGCGGCTTCCGCACGAATTGCCGAATCATCCTGCGGGCCTGAAACACCATGCGGTGTTCAAACAACGAGCAACTGGATCATCTACCGGCCGGAGCCCGCCCGGGTTGACCCTTTGGCCCGCTAGGATCGACGACGTCAAGACGCTCCGCCCCTTGGCGCTGCAAACGCGATGAACAATCCGGCAGAAAAGAGCAACACATCCCATGAACGAGCCCGGCGCCAGTAGAATCCCGCCGTCGCAGGACATAGACGACGAGTACACGTTCAAACTGCTGGGAATTCTCTCCAGAGCCGGTGAAGAAACCGCCAGGGGATGGAGCAAAATCGGCTTGCTCATCAACTTCGATTACGGCTTCAACCACAGCCCCAGCAGGCTGTTCACGTATGCGACCGTCATCTGGAAGGGCAAGGCCTACCATGAATGGATTTCCGAACAGAAACAGAGCGAATTGACGACAGCGGCTCTGCACTGGATCAGAGCGCTCATGGAAGCGGATTTCAAGTACTGGACCTCCATGTTCCTGGGAATCAACTCCGACAAACACTTCGTCTGGATACCCAACTACGATGCCGGCCACGGTCCCTGGAAAATCGACTTCAGGAACGACAACTGGTCCGTGATGGAAAAGGGCCTCAAAGAACTCTGAGCCACCCGATCGTGACCACCTGTTCGGCGATGTCAAACAGCCCGCCACTACTCGCGAGCACGTCGGAACCATCCCTGGAGGCCGGCTCATCCGCGGAGCCTGCGGAACCCCATAGAATCGGCCCATGGCCATCTTCGACATCCCCCTTGAGACCCTCCGCAGGCGCCGCAGCATCAAATGGGCACGGTTCGCGCCCGACGTGCTGCCGATGTTCGTCGCGGAGATGGACGCCAAGCCGGTGCCTGCGGTGGTGGATGTCCTCTCCCGGATGGTCGCCGAGGGTGACACCGGCTACCCGGAGCTGCCCGACTACCAGGATGCGTTCGCGTCCTTCGCCTCCGATGTCTGGGGCTGGGACATCGATCCGGCGACGGTGTCGCTGGCCTGCGACGTCATGACGGGCATGCGGGAGATGACACTGGCGACCACGAAACCCGGCGACGCCGTCGTCATCAACCCACCGATCTACCCGCCGTTCCGGGCGGTCTGCAACGAGACGGGACGACGCATCGTCGAGGTCCCCACCACCGAGGCGGGGCGCCTGGATCTCGACGCCCTGGAGGTCGCGTTCGAGCAGGAACGCCCCGCCGCCTACCTGCTGTGCTCCCCACACAACCCGTCGGGGGTGGTGCACACCGCCGAGGAGCTCGCCCGGGTGATGGAGTTGGCGAACACCCACGATGTCGCGGTCATCTGCGACGAGATCCACGCTCCCCTCTCGGGCGCGGAACACACCCCCCTCCACCGGGTGCCGGGTGGTGAGCGGGCCTTCATCGTGACCTCGGCGTCGAAATCGTGGAACCTGGCCGGCCTGAAGGCCGGGTTGATCGTCCCGGGTGCGGAGGTCGCAGACGTGGTCAAGGGTCTCAGCGGTTACGTGCCGGAGTCGGCCAGTTACCTCGGGGTGGTGGCGCACGCGACGGCGCTGAACGAGGGTCGCGACTGGCTGGCGGAGGCCGCCGCGGAGATCCGCGAGAACAAGCAGCACTTCGCCGACGAACTCCACCGCGCCATCCCGGAGCTGACCTACACGCCGTCGCAGGGCACCTACCTGGCGTGGCTGGACTGCTCCCCGCTGGGTCTCGACCACGCGGGCCAGCATTTCTTCGAGAAGGCGAAGGTCCGTTTCGGTCAGGGCACCGACTACGCCCCGTCGGCCACCCAGTTCGTGCGCGTCAACCTGGCGGCGTCGAAGGAGATCATCTCCGAGGCGGTACGCCGAATGGCGGCTTCTCTGTAACCCCCACCCGCCACCCGGTCCCACCACCACCCGGCCCCGCCGTCGTTTCGCTGGCCTTAATCCGGTCCGCTGGCCTTAATCCGGGTTTGCTGGGCTTGTTCACGTTTGCTGGCCTCACAGCGCAGGCAAACGTGAACAAG
>ERZ773077.637-NODE-637-length-25952-cov-7.665444_pt1 | contig 25952 bp, 18 predicted proteins | sample MGYA00580612_ERZ773077 | MGnify/ENA primary metagenome ERZ773077 (study PRJEB29015, sample SAMEA2737971) | human oral metagenome | biome: human oral; feature: human-associated habitat; material: dental | place: China | collected 2021 ...
CACGCCGTGCCACTGGCCCAGCAGCGCGCGCAGGCGGGTGTAGGCGGGGTCGGGGTAGCAGCGCGCGTCGGCCCGCTCCAGCGCCCGCACGGCCAGCGGGCAGGGGCCGCAGGCGTTGGCGTTGGTTGAAAGATCGTGCTCGGGCGCGCCCTGGGCATCAGGGCCGCCGTGAAGAGGGGCGGGGCCGGGCATGGCGGCAGGTTCGGGTTGCTGCAAAAAAGTGAGCGGCCCGCGCTGATTCCACGGGGGCTTGGGGCCGTTTGATGCTGATTGGCGCTGATTGAAAGAGGGCGCTATCGCTTCAAGGCAGTTCCGCCCCCGCTTCTTCCTGCGGCGCGGGCGGCGCAATGCGCCCCAGGCGCTGGGCCAGGGACTGGGGCTGGCCGGTGAGCAAGGCGGCGTAATCGACGGTGTTGGAGAGCACATTTTTGACGTAGGTGCGCGTTTCGTCGAAGGGAATGTTTTCCACCCAGGCCGCGCCTTCCAGCTCGGGGCCTGCGCCGTCATCGGGGGCGCGCCACTGGCGGGCGCGGTTGGGGCCGGCGTTGTAGGCGGCGGCGGCCAGGGGCAGGGCGCCGTCAAAGCGCTCCAGCGCTAGCTTCAGGTAGTGGGAGCCGATTTGCAAGTTGGTGTCCAGCTCGTTGATTTGCGCAGGCTTGAAGCCCTTGAGGCCGAGCTGGCGCGCCGTCCAGCGGGCGGTGGCGGGCATGATTTGCATCAGGCCCGATGCGCCCGCGCGCGAGCGGGCGGCGGTGACAAAGCGGCTTTCCTGCCGGATGAGGCCGTAGACGTAGGCCGCTTCCAGCCCGCTGGCGCTGGCGTGGCTGAGCACTTCGGCGCGGTGCGGGGTGGGAAAGCGCAGGGCTTCGTCGCTGAAGGGCAGGCGTTCGCTGGCGCTGATGCAGCGGTCCCACACTTCGTGCTGGCAGGCGTAGGCGGCTGCGGCGTGGCGCTGTCCGTCGCTCATGCCGCCGGGCGTGTGCAGATTGACGGTGTAGTTCCATTCGCGCACGCCTTCACTGCGCAGGCCCAGCAAGATGGCCAGCAGCGCGCGGTTCAGGCCCGCGTTGTGCCGCACGGCCTGCTGCATGGCGGCAGGCACGGGCGGGGCGGCAGGGGCGCGTTGCAAGCGCAGGCCCAGGCGCTCGGCGGCGAGCTTTTCGTAAAAGCCGCCGCCGCTGGCGCGGGCGATGGATTGGTAAAGCGGCTGCGCCTGCGCGGCCTGCCCCGTGGCGGCCAGTGCGCGCGCCTTCCAGTACACCCATACGGGCTGGCTGGCCTGGGCGGCGGGCATGGCGCTGATGGCGCGCAGCACTTCAGGCCACTGCCCGGCGCGCAAGGCGGCGCGGGCCATCCATTCGCGCGCTTCGGGCAGCAGCCAGGCGGGCTGGCGCACGTGGCTGAAGTAGGCGGGCGCGTCGGCGGAAAGGCGCAGCGCGGCTTTGTGGCCGGCGGCGGCCCAGACCCAGTCGCGGCCTTCTTCGCTCATTTGCCCGGCCCACTGGGGCATCCAGGCGCTGGCTTGCGCGGGGTCGGCGCTGGCGAGCCGGGCCAGCGCCAAGGTGGTGAGTTCGCGGCGCAAGGCGGCATCGGCCACGGCGGCGGGCTGCGCGGCCAGCCAGCGGGCGGGGCTGGCGGCAATGGCTTCAATGTGCGGCAGCGCTTCAGGGTGCAGCAAGGCCACGGCGGCGCGCGCCAGCGGGGTTTTGCCCGCCAGAAAGGCAGCGCGCGCCTTGCGCCAGACGGCGGACGGCGGCACTTGCCCATCGTCCAGCAGGCGCGAGACGGCCCAGAGGCACCCGTCGTCAGCGTCTTTTTGCGCCAGCCACAGGCGGGCGGCTTCTTCGCCCGCGCCCGCTGCCGTTTCCGGATGCGTCAGATGCGCCAGCCCCAGCGCGTAGCAGCGCACTTGCGCGTCATCTCGCATGCGGTAGGGCGGCTCGTAGGCCAGAAAGCGCCCCCAGTCGCGCCGCTGGCCCAGCAGCAGCAGCCAGTCGTTGCGCAGGCGGTCTTCCTGATACGTGCCCGCGTGGCGCTGCAAGAAGGCGTCCACCTCGGCGGGCTGCGCCAGCGGCAGGCGCGCTTTCAGCTCCCAGTAATCGGCCCACGGCTCCAGCGCATGGCCCGCCGCCAGCGGCAGCAGGGCCGCAAGCTGCGCCCGGTCACTCTTGCGGAAGGCGGCGCGCATTTGCACGATGACGGCGTCGGCGGCGCCAAGGGCCTGCGCGCCGGGCGCGTCGGGCGCATCAGGGTTCGAGCCGGTTTGCGCCCCGGCCAGGGGAGCGGCCAGCGCCAGCAGCAATGTCAGAATCTTTCGCATATTGATTGAATTATGAGCACCCGCCCCGACAAAAAAGCCCTGCGCCAGCGCCTGATGGCCCAGCGCCAGAACCTGCCCGGCCGCGCGGCGCGCTCGGCCGCCCTGCACGCAGCGCTGCGGGCCTGGCTGGCAAAGCGGCCCGAAACCTGCATAGGCGCTTACTGGCCCATCAAGGGCGAGTTCGATCCCCTGCCTGCCCTGTGCCATTGGCAACAAGAAGGCCAGCAGCAGGAAGGCCAGCAGACGAACCAGCGCCGCCGCATTGGCCTGCCCGTGATGGACAAGGCCAGCAAAACCCTGGCCTTTCACGACTGGCGCCCCGGCTGCCCGATGGAGATGGATGCCTGGGGCATTCCCCAGCCCAAGGGCACGCCAGCCATTGCGCCCGATCTGCTGCTGGTGCCCTGCGTGGGCTATGCGCCCGGCGGCGTGCGCCTGGGCTACGGCGGCGGCTTTTATGACCGCACCCTGGCCGCGCTGCGCCCGCGCCCCTATGCCGTGGGCCTGGCCTTCGCCTGCGCCTTTGTGGCCGACTTGCTGCCCGAGCCGCACGACGCGCCGCTGGACGCCATCCTCACCGACTGCGGCCTGGCCTGGCCCGCCGAGGCCGGATCGCATTGAAAACAGGAGCAAATTCAAGACCCATGAAAACGGCTCTGGCGCAGTTTCCACTAGGACCTCATGCTATTCAAAAAGGAGCAAAAAAAGACCCTTCATCCAGCCCCGCCAGGCGGCTGCCCGGCTTGAAAAAAAACGGGGCAGCCGCAACTGCCCTGTGTCATTGGGAGCGTGCGCGCTGCACGCTCACGAAAGGAGAAAACACTGATGCGAGCCGACAAATTCACCACCAAATTTCAAGACGCGCTGGGCGACGCCCAGTCGCTGGCGCTGGGCAAAGACCACGCCTACATCCAGCCCGAGCACTTGCTGGCCGCCATGCTGCGGCAAGAAGGCGGCCCCAAGTCGCTTTTGCAGCGCGCGGGCGTGAACACGCAGCAGCTGGCGCAGGCGCTGGACGCTGCCGTGCAGCGCCTGCCGCAAGTGCAGGGCCAGGAGCAGGTGCAGCCCAGCCCTGATCTGATGAAGCTGCTGCAAGCCACCGAAAAAGAATCCATCAAGCGCGGCGACCAGTTCATCCCCAGCGAAATGTTTTTGCTGGCGCTCACCGAAGCCAAAGGCGAAGCCGCCCGCATCGCCAAGGAAGCGGGGCTGACGCGCAAGGCGCTGGAAGCGGCCATTGACGCCGTGCGCGGCGGCCAGACGATGGACAGTGCCGACGGCGAAAGCCAGCGCGAGGCGCTGAAGAAATACACGCTCGATCTGACCGAGCGCGCACGCCAGGGCAAGCTGGACCCGGTGATTGGCCGCGACGACGAAATCCGCCGCGCCATTCAGGTGCTGCAACGCCGCAGCAAGAACAACCCCGTGCTCATTGGCGAGCCGGGCGTGGGCAAAACGGCCATCGTGGAAGGGCTGGCCCAGCGCATCGTGGCCGGCGAAGTGCCCGACACCCTGCGCGACAAGCGCGTGCTGGTGCTGGACATGGCGGGCCTGCTGGCCGGGGCCAAGTACCGGGGCGAATTCGAGGAGCGCCTCAAATCCGTGCTCAAGGAAGTGGCGCAGGACGAAGGCCGCATCATCTTGTTCATCGACGAAATCCACACGATGGTGGGCGCGGGCAAGGCCGAAGGCGCAATGGACGCAGGCAACATGCTCAAGCCCGCCTTGTCGCGCGGCGAGCTGCACTGCATTGGCGCCACAACGCTGGACGAATACCGCAAATACATCGAAAAAGACGCCGCGCTGGAGCGGCGCTTCCAGAAAGTGCTGGTCGATGAACCCAGCGTGGAAGACACCATCGCCATCTTGCGCGGCCTGCAGGAAAAGTACGAAGTGCACCACGGCGTGGACATCACCGACCCGGCCATCGTCGCCGCCGCCGAGCTGAGCCAGCGCTACATCACCGACCGCTTCCTGCCCGACAAGGCCATTGACCTCATCGACGAAGCGGCGGCCAAGATCAAGATCGAAATCGACTCCAAGCCCGAAGAAATGGACAAGCTGGAGCGCCGCATGATCCAGCTCAAGATCGAGCGCGAAGCCATGAAGAAGGAAACCGACGAGGCTTCCCGCAAGCGCCTGGCGCTCATTGAAGACGACCTGGCCAAGCTGGAAAAGGAATACGCCGATCTGGACGAAATCTGGAAGGCCGAAAAAGCCAGCGCCCAGGGCAGCGAACAAATCCGCAAGCAGATTGACCAGATTCGCTTCCAGATTGACGAATTCACCCGCAAGGGCGACTTCAACAAAGTGGCCGAGCTGCAATACGGCCAGCTGCCCGCGCTGGAAAAACAGCTCAAGGAAGCGCAGGCCACCGAAGTGGCCGGCGAGCGCGCCGCGCCCCGGCTGCTGCGCACGCAAGTGGGCGCGGAAGAAATCGCTGAAGTCGTCAGCCGCGCCACCGGCATCCCGGTCAGCAAAATGATGCAGGGCGAGCGCGAAAAGCTGCTGCACATGGAAGAGGCCCTGCACCGCCGCGTGGTCGGCCAAAACGAAGCCGTGAACGCCGTGGCCGACGCCATCCGCCGCTCGCGCTCGGGCCTGTCAGACCCGAACCGGCCCCTGGGCAGCTTCTTGTTCCTCGGCCCCACCGGCGTGGGCAAAACCGAACTGTGCAAGGCGCTGGCAGGCTTCTTGTTCGACAGCGAAGAGCACCTCATCCGCATCGACATGAGCGAGTTCATGGAAAAACACTCCGTGGCCCGGCTCATTGGCGCGCCCCCCGGCTACGTGGGCTACGACGAAGGCGGCTACCTCACCGAAGCCGTGCGCCGCAAGCCCTACAGCGTGGTGCTGCTCGACGAAGTGGAAAAAGCCCACCCCGACGTCTTCAACGTGCTGCTGCAAGTGCTTGACGACGGGCGCCTCACCGACGGCCAGGGCCGCACCGTGGACTTCAAAAACACCGTCATCGTGATGACCAGCAACATCGGCAGCGCCCAGATTCAAAGCCTGGCCGGCCAGCCGTATGAAGACATCAAGGAAGTCGTGTGGGCCGAGCTGAAAAACCACTTCCGCCCGGAATTTCTCAACCGCATCGACGAAACCGTGGTCTTTCACGGGCTGGACGCCAAACACATTGGCGAAATCGCCCGCATCCAGCTGCAAGTGCTCAAGGCGCGGCTGGAAAAAATGGACCTCACGCTCGACGTGAGCGAACAGGCCTTGGAGGAATTGGCCAAAGTCGGGTTCGATCCCGTCTTTGGCGCGCGCCCGCTCAAGCGCGCCATTCAGCAGCGCATTGAAAACCCGCTGTCCAAGCTGCTGCTGGAAGGCAAATTCCCGCCCAAATCCACCATCCACGTCAAAGTGGATCCGGTGCAAAACCCCGGCGTCTTCGAATTCAGCGCCTGACAGCCGCACCCCATGCCGGGCTGCCCGCCCCATGCGCCGCCCGGCAGCCCGCCAGGATGGCAGCAGGCGCGGGCCACAGCCTGATTTGATGCTTGCGCAAACGAGGGATTTGAAGCGTGGCGGCGGGCCGAGAGCGGGAGAGGCCGCGCCTTAGCCCGCTGCGCCCAGCACGCGGGTTTTGAGCAGGGCGAGCTGGTCGCGCGCCTGGGCGGCCTGCTCGAATTCCAGGTTGCGGGCGTGTTCCAGCATTTGTTTTTCCAGGCGCTTGATTTCGCGGGCCAGGTCTTTTTCGCTCATTTCCTCGACCTCGCGGCGGGCGGCGGCGCGCTCGCGGGCCTGCTGGGCCTGGCGGTCTGATTTTTCGGAATACACGCCGTCGATGAGGTCGCGCACTTTTTTGACGATGCCGCGCGGGGTGATGCCGTGCGCCTGGTTGTAGGCCATTTGCTTGTCGCGGCGGCGGCGGGTTTCGCCAATCGCCTTTTTCATGGATTCGGTGACGTGGTCGGCATACAAAATGGCTGTGCCGTGCGCGTTGCGCGCGGCGCGCCCGATGGTCTGGATGAGGCTGCGTTCGGCGCGCAGAAAGCCTTCCTTGTCGGCGTCCAGAATGGCCACGAGCGAGACTTCCGGTATGTCCAGCCCTTCGCGCAGCAGGTTGATGCCCACCAGCACGTCAAACGCGCCCAGGCGCAAATCACGAATGATTTCCACGCGCTCGACGGTGTCCACATCGCTGTGCAGGTAGCGCACTTTCACGCCGTTTTCATTCAGGTATTCGGTGAGCTGCTCGGCCATGCGTTTGGTGAGCGTGGTAATCAGCACGCGCTCGCCTTGTTGCACGCGCTGGCGGATTTCCTGCAACACATCGTCCACCTGGTGCGTGGCGGGGCGCACTTGCACTTCGGGGTCGAGCAGCCCCGTGGGGCGCACCACTTGTTCCACCACTTGTCCGGCGTGCTCTTTTTCGTAATCCGCCGGGGTGGCGCTCACGAAGATGACCTGGCGCATGCGCTGCTCGAATTCGGCGAATTTCAGGGGCCGGTTGTCCAGTGCGCTGGGCAGGCGAAAGCCGTATTCCACCAGCGTGGTTTTGCGGGCGCGGTCGCCGTTGTACATGGCGTTGAGCTGGCCGATCATCTGGTGGCTTTCGTCCAGAAACATGATGGCGTCGCGCGGCAGGTAGTCGGTGAGCGTGGGGGGCGGATCGCCCGGCCGCGCGCCCGACAGGTGCCGCGTGTAGTTTTCAATGCCCTTGCAGTGGCCCAGCTCGGTGAGCATTTCCAGATCAAAGCGGGTGCGCTGCTCCAGCCGCTGCGCTTCCACCAGCTTGCCTTCGGCAGTGAAGAATTTCAGGCGTTCATTGAGTTCCTGCTTGATGGTTTCTACCGCCGCCAGCGTTTTTTCGCGCGGGGTGACGTAATGGCTGGAGGGGTAGATCACGAAACGCGGCACGTTTTGCTGAATGCGGCCCGTGAGCGGGTCAAACAGGGCGATGCTTTCAATTTCGTCGTCAAACAGCTCAAAGCGCACGGCCAGTTCCGAATGCTCGGAGGGGAACACGTCTATCGTGTCGCCGCGCACGCGGAAAGTGCCGCGCGAAAAATCCATTTCACTGCGCTGGTATTGCATGCGCACCAGCTGCGCAATGGCCTCGCGCTGGCCCTGCTTGCCGCCAACCTTCAAAATCATGCGCATTTGCAAATAATCATCGGGCGCGCCAATGCCGTAAATGGCCGAAACCGTGGCCACAATCACCACATCACGCCGCTCGAGCACGCTTTTGGTGGCCGAAAGGCGCATTTGCTCGATATGGTCGTTAATGGCGCTGTCTTTTTCAATGAACAAATCGCGCTGCGGCACATAAGCTTCCGGCTGGTAGTAATCGTAATAACTCACGAAATATTCCACCGCGTTTTTCGGGAAAAATTCGCGGAATTCACTGTAGAGCTGCGCCGCCAGCGTTTTGTTGGGCGCAAACACAATGGCCGGCCGCCCCAGCCGCGCAATCACATTGGCCATGGTGAAGGTTTTGCCCGAGCCGGTCACGCCCAGCAGGGTCTGGAACACCTCGCCATCGCGCACGCCTTCCACCAGCTGCGCAATGGCCGTGGGCTGGTCGCCCGCTGGCGGGTAGGGCTGCCAAAGCTGAAAGGGCGAATCAGGGAAGGTGACGAAGCGGCCTTCCGGGGCGGCGGTTGATGCGGAAACAGGCGTGGATTCTGGCGTGGCGGGCGGCATGGCTGGCGGCAAGGCGGGCAAAACCGGGCATCGTATAGCGCCCGGGCTGCCCGCGCGGCGCGCTGGCGTGGGCAAAACGGTGCGCTGCTATTGCCTTGATAGCTGCCCGCGCCCGTATTCAGAGGACTGGCGCTGGTTTTGGGCTGAATTGAAATGGCGCGCTACGGCTCCAGAAGCAATCAAGGCTGCCGCAATCCGGAAGGATGAGCTGTTGATGCTCCAGGCAGAACGGCAAAACCCACAGGCGCAAGCCAGGCGGCTGAAACTCGAAAACAGGCAGCGCCTGCCTGAAGGCATCCGTTTTTGGGTAAATCAGCGCCATGTCGCCTTGCCCTTTGAGATAAGTCTGGCCGTAGGCGTGCAGCTGATAGAAGTCTGCCTGGCTCAGTCCGTACTTGTCTTCGCTGTTGCTGCGTTCGTTATCAAGCAGCTTCCATTTTGTGTCCAGCACCAGACGGTTTTCTCCTGATTGCTGAACCAGCAAATCAGGCTTCAGGCGAAACCAGCCCTGCTCCCTGTGCCTGACCAGCGAATGGCTGCCAGCTTGCACGCGCAGGGTAAAAGGCGGCGCAAGCTGCCGCTTCAGATGCCTGGCCACGCAGGCTTCAAATATTTCCGCCATCGGAAATAGCAGCGAGGGCGCGTCATGCCCGCCCGCGCCGGTAAGGGGCGATTCGTTTTGCAGAAGCAGACGCGCCCACTCCAGCGCGCTGGCGTAATGCGCCATGCTGCGGTCCAGCCGCGTCCGCCGGAAATCCTGCGCGGGTTGCGCTGACTGCGGAATTTGAGCGAACACGAAGCACAGTTCGCGCGCCAGTTGCTGATGAGCGGGCCAGGCTGTCCACGAAAGAGTCCGCCGCAGCGCAGAGTGCAGCAGGCGGTTTTCGGGGCGATCGCTTGAAAACTCGTCAAACTCGCAAAAAAAGCGGTCGCGCTGGCACAGGTTCCGCCGCAGATGCGCGGCCATTTGCAGCTTGCCGCGCAGCGCGAACACATTGCCGCGCCGAGCAACGTAGTCGCCACGCAGGCCGTGTTTGACAACGCGCTCTGCGGCGCGCAGGAATTCGCCGATGAACACCTCCAACAGGGGCATGCGCGCGGCCTTCAGGCAAGCGCTTTCGGTTTGAATGTGGCGAAACCGCGCCAGGCAGCACAGCATCCTGATGAAAAGCTGCCGCGTCCGGGCATCAGCCTGGTCGCCGCTTGTGGCCCGGCCAATCTTCGGCAGCACTTCAATCTGATAGCCACACGGCGCGCGAATCACCCCGGCGTATCCGCCAAGCGCCTGCACGGCGCGGCGGCCGCCTTTTTGCATCAGGCGCAGCCAGGCCGTGCCGCCCGCCAGCGCCTGGGCCTCCAGCCAATCGAAAACCGGCTTCGGCACTGCGCGCAGCCCGCTGGCGTTGGGTGCGGACGGCGGGCATGCCGTCAGCGCGTCGAATTCGTAAATCGTGATGCCAGCCATCCGCGCGCCTGCCGCCTGTCAGTTGGAAGAGAAAGACTGATAAATACCGATATAAGCGTCAGGTTCGGAAAACGCCGTTTCCTGCAATACGTAATGGCGCTTGAGGGCGTGGTTTTCAAGCTCGTGGTTTTCACCAAACAAGGCATTCAGGTCCGTTTCACTTTCAGTCATGAACTGATGCGCCTTCTCTTTCTGGTTATCGCCCAGCACCAGGCGAATCTTTTGCCAGTCATCGAAAAAATACTCTTCCAGTAGCGCAATGATGCGATGGCGGAAAACATTTTTCAAATCGTCAAAATGTTTTATGCCCATCAGATAGGCATGGCCGATGCAGTGGTCGCGGTCATACAGCGCCTCAATGCGCGCGTTCATTTTTTCCAGCATTTGGCACAGGTTGATTTCCTTGTTTTCAAAAACCACCTTTCCCAGCAGCGCGCCATCCGGCAGCAAGGGCCTGAACTCAAACCGGCGGCGCAAGGCCATATCCAGCAAGGCCAGCGAGCGGTCGGCCGTGTTCATCGTGCCATAGATATCCACATTGGCCGGCACGGAGAATTTTTCGCCGGAATACGGCAGAACCACTTCGATGGGCGGTTTTTCTCCATTCAGCGGATCGCGCTTGTCCGCTTCAATCAGCGTGATCAGCTCGCCAAAAATCTTGCTGATATTGCCCCGGTTGATTTCGTCAATCACTATCGCAAACCGCTGGCCGGGCGACTGCCTTGCCTCATCGCACAGTTGCTTGAATACGCCCGGGCGAATTTCATAGGCCACTTCCCCCTGGGCCGTTTCATCATTCAATACAGGGCGCAATCCCTCGACAAATTCCTCGGAACCTGTTCAGAGTCTGGCCGTGAGGGGCGAAAGTGCGGATCGGGATGGGCTGCAAGGCGCAAACCACAGATGGGCCTTGTGGCCCATCGAGGATTTGCAACGCCGCAGGCCGCCCGAGGCCGCGCTTTTCGCACCCACGGACAGACTTTGAACAGGTTCTTATAGCCATAGGACTGATGGAAGGTGACGAAGCGGTAGCGCTGAATGACGCTGGCTTCTTGCGGCCCACGCTTGAACTCATCAACAAGCGCAATCAAATCAGCGCAGGCATCTTCCCAGTCTCCCGCCAACTTCCATACCGAACTGGCGTTCTTGTCGAACACGGCAGGGGCCGCACGGTTTTGTGTTGCCACAATGGAACCTTCGATTGCATGGTGCTGTAAAGCGCCCCACAAGGTGGCCCGCAAATTTTGGATGCTTTTGGTCTTTGCAATGGCCTGGATAAATGGATGGCGGGTCATTTGCGTGACGTCGGCTTCTCCGCCCAAGTCATACAACACGGCGGCCGCGCTTTCCCACCATTTCAAGGTTGTGATTTTTTCGGCGATGAATCGATTACGCCATTCTTCCGGAGAAACATTCGTTTGAGCATATTCATGTTCAAGAATTTCGTTTAACTTATGGGTCTTTCCCGTGCCAGGCGGGCCGTAATAAATGAGATTGGTGCAAGGCGCGGGCGGCAGCGCACCGCCGCCATTTTTTTGCTGATGCGTCATCCCTATCTGCCGCCCATATTCCAGAATGCCCATGCCCGCCGGGCGTTTTGCAATGGCGGCTTTCTGCAAGGCGGCCATGCCTTCGCTGGCGTCGCGGCCCGTGTATGCGGCCAAAAGCGCGAGCTTGAAAACGTCCACGATCACCGGTTTTTGCCGGTTTTGATAGTGAAAGGCGACTTTCCATCTGAATGCTTCGCCTCCGGCCTCTTTGATTCGTAGGCTGCGCCCTTCGCTGTCTTTGAAACTGAGCGCCCCAATGCCGTCCACATCTCCTTGCGAGGCCAGTTCCGCAATCTGGATCACGTAATCGCGCACCTTTTCAAAAGCTTCTTCAGCCGTTGCGCCCAGAGCCGAATACCAGGCATGCGAATCGCAATAGCGCAACCTGCCATGACTTTCTTTTGGCTCATCGTTTGCGCGCGAAAAAATGCCAAATTCGAGGCCCATATGCCCCGGATGCTGCCCAGATCGCGAAGCCGCCATTCAAGCCAGTAGGTAAAAGTATCTTTTGAGCCAGCCTGGATGTATTCATCCAGCGTCATCGTGCGCAGGCGCTGGGCGGGCCATTCCTTCAAAAATTCATCCCACAGGGCGTAAAGCTGTTCAATATCTTTCATGAATCAATGGCCTTCCTGGCGTTGAAAGTGCAGGCATTTTTGAAATGTATGCGAATGAGCGCATTGGTCCGCTGGCGGCCAAGACCAGAATGGGCGGGCGGCAAGCGGGCGCCTATGCGGCCTTCAGCGGCTGGCTTGCAAGCAGATTTGAAGGCGTGCGCTCTGCGGGCGCGGGCACTCATCAGTTGCTCCATACGCTTTAGGAAGCCAAAAACAGGAGCAAATTCAGGGGGCCGGAATACCGCTTCGCGCACGTTCCACTAGGACCTCATGCTATGAATTGAGAAGCGAGTTTGGGCCTCTTTTTGCTCCTGCCGCCCGGCTCTCGCTTGTGCGCCAGCGCAAGACATGTGCGCGGCGGCGCTGCAAAATTCACTTTTTTCCTTCTCACAAGGTCTTGCTGATGCTCTACCAACTTTATGAAACCCAACGCACCTGGATGGAACCGCTGACCGATATGGCCGCCGCCGCCTCCAGGCTGTATGGCAACCCGAATTCTCCTGCGGGGCGCTTGCCGCTGGCGCATCGCGTTTCAGCCGGATATTCGCTGCTGCACCGCCTGGGCAAGGATTATGGAAAACCTGAATTCAATCTGCACAAAATCACCATTGATGGCGCGGAGGCCGTGATTGACGAGCAGGTGGAAATGGACAAGCCATTTTGCCAGCTGCGCCATTTCAAGCGTTTCACCGATGACGCCGCTTTGCTGGAGAAAATCAAGAAACAGCCCGTGGTTTTGATTGTGGCGCCGCTGTCCGGCCATTACGCCACGCTTTTGCGCGATACGGTGCGAACCATGCTGCAAGGGCATGACGTGTTCATTACCGACTGGAAAAACGCCCGCGATGTGCCGCTGGATGATGGCGAATTTCACCTGGACGATTATGTGAACTATGTGGAAGATTTCATTCGCCACTTGCAGGCCGTTGCGGGCCAGTGCCACGTGGTCAGCGTGTGCCAGCCTGTGGTGCCCGTGCTGGGCGCAGTGGCGCTCATGGCTTCGCGCGGCGAAACCACGCCTTTGAGCATGACCCTGATGGCCGGCCCGGTGGACGCGCGCCGCTCGCCTACGGCCGTCAATCGCCTGGCCACGGGCAAAAGCCTTTCATGGTTTGAAAACAATGTGATTTACCGCGTGCCTCCCAAATATCCGGGCGCGGGGCGGCGTGTTTATCCTGGCTTTTTGCAGCATGCCGGTTTTATTGCCATGAATCCGGGCCGCCACGCCAGCAGCCATTATGATTATTTCAGGAACCTGATCAGGGGCGATGAATCCAGCGCTGAAACGCACCGCCGTTTCTACGACGAATATAACGCCGTGCTGGATATGGATGCTGATTATTATCTGGAAACCATCAAGGCCGTTTTCCAGGATTACGCCTTGCCCAAGGGCACATGGAGCGTGCGCAATTCGCAAGGTCAGCTGGAACGCGTGCGCCCGCAGGACATTACTGATACGGCCCTGCTGACGGTGGAAGGCGAGCTGGATGACATTTCAGGCAGCGGCCAGACGGAAGTGGCTCACGCGCTGTGCACCAGCCTGCCGCCTGTTGAAGGCAACCGCCTGACGGTGATGGGCGCGGGCCACTATGGCGTGTTCAGCGGCAGCCGCTGGCGCGAGAAGGTGTATCCGCATATCCGCGATTTCATCGCCCGCAGCGAAGCCGCCGCAGCCAGGAAGGCGGCTGCTTCCAGGCCAGCCCCTCAGGCCGCTCCCGCAGCCAGCGCCGCCCCGGTCAAGCCTGCGGCTGTCCAGCCCGCAGAGGCGCCCAAGGTGGCAGCGCCCAGGCCTGCTGAAACGAAACCGGCCGCTCCCAAGGCGGCCGCTGTGCCCAAGGCTGAAGCCAAGCCAGCCGCGCCCAAGACGGCCGCCAAGGGCAAGAACGGCGCTTGAGAAAGCGCCACGGCCTCACAGGAGGAGGGAGGCCCGCAACTTCTCGCCGCCAGGCCATAAGCAGGTTCTGGCGGCAAGAGGATGCATCAGAAACAGGAGCAAATTCAGGCCTGCAGAAATGGCGTTTGCGCCCATTTCACTAGGACCTATTGCTATGAATGAAGGAGCGGATTGACTCTGCTTGCTCCGCCTGTTCTTTGCCTGCCGGCAGGCTGCTTGGCGCCTGGCCTGTCTGGCTGGCTCTTCTCGCCCTGCGCGGCCAGGCTGCTGGCGAGCGCTGCCATGCCTTGGCGTCATTCAAAACGCAGGCCAGAAAACGCAAATCCACGGCGCAATCTAGGGTTTACCGGCATGTTTTTCTGGGGTTCTGGCTGGTAGATTCAGTTCGTGCAGCTGCCCCGATGGCTGCATTCACGCGAGCAAGGCCGCGTGCGCCGCAAGCGGCATGGGTCTGGCGGGAAAAGGAAGCAGAAAAAGCCGCCAGCTTTTTGCCATGACGGCGCCGCAGGCTGTGACCGTGAGTTTTGCAATTGACTTGCAGGAATCAGCATGACTGACAAAACGCCTTCATTCAAGCACGCCACCCTCGATGACTGGCAAAAGGCCGCGCAAAAGTCCGCTCCCGGCGGCGATGTGGCGGCGCTGAACTGGCTCACGCCTGACGGCATCACGGTCAAGCCGCTTTACACGGCGCAAGACATCAAAAACCTGCCTTATACCGACACGCTGCCGGGCTTTGAGCCTTTCTTGCGCGGCCCGCAGGCCACCATGTACGCAGTGCGGCCCTGGACCATCCGCCAGTACGCGGGTTTTTCTACCGCCGAGGAGTCCAACGCTTTTTATCGCAAGGCGCTGGCGGCAGGCGGGCAGGGCGTTTCCGTGGCGTTTGATCTGGCCACGCACCGGGGCTACGACAGCGACCACCCGCGCGTGACGGGCGATGTGGGCAAGGCGGGCGTGGCCATTGACAGCGTGGAGGACATGAAGATTCTCTTTGACGGCATTCCGCTGGACAAGGTGAGCGTTTCCATGACCATGAACGGCGCGGTGCTGCCCGTGCTGGCGGGCTACGTGGTGGCCGCCGAAGAGCAGGGCGTGCGGCAGGACCAGCTGGCGGGCACGATCCAGAACGACATCCTCAAGGAGTTCATGGTTCGCAACACCTACATCTACCCGCCGGAGCCGTCGATGAAGATCATTGGCGACATCATCGAATACACGGCGCATCACATGCCCAAGTTCAATTCGATTTCCATCTCCGGCTACCACATTCAGGAAGCGGGCGCGAACCAGTCGCTGGAGCTGGCCTTCACGCTGGCCGATGGCAAGGAGTATGTGAAAACGGCGCTTTCCAAGGGGCTGGACGTGGACGCCTTCGCCGGGCGGCTGTCGTTCTTCTGGGCCATTGGCATGAATTTCTATCTGGAAATCGCCAAGATGCGCGCCGCGCGGCTGCTGTGGTGCCGCATCATGAAAGAGTTCAACCCGAAGAACCCCAAGAGCCTGATGCTGCGCACGCACTGCCAGACTTCGGGCTGGTCGCTTACCGAGCAGGATCCCTACAACAACGTGGTGCGCACCGCCATTGAGGCGATGGCCGCCGTGTTTGGCGGCACGCAAAGCCTGCACACCAACGCGCTGGACGAGGCCATCGCGCTGCCCACGGAGTTCAGCGCCCGCATCGCGCGCAACACGCAGCTCATCATTCAGGAAGAAACGCACATCACCAATGTGGTGGACCCGTGGGCGGGCAGCTACATGATGGAAAGCCTGACGCAGCAAATGGCCGACAAGGCTTGGGCGCTGATTGAAGAAGTGGACGCCATGGGCGGCATGACCCGCGCCGTGGACAGCGGCTGGGCCAAGCTCAAGATTGAAGCGGCCGCTGCTGAAAAGCAGGCGCGCATTGATTCGGGGCGCGACGTGATCGTGGGCGTGAACAAGTACCGGCTGGACAAGGAAGACCACGTGGACATCCTGGAGGTGGACAACGTGAAGGTGCGCGAGGCGCAGATTGCGCGGCTGAAGGCCGTGAAGGCCGCACGCGATAGCGCGCGGGTGCAGCAGGCGCTGGACGCCATCACGAAGATTGCGGAGACGGGGCAGGGCAATCTGCTGGCCGCCGCCATCGAGGCCATGCGCGCGCGCGCCACGGTGGGCGAAGTCAGCGACGCGATGGAAAAAGCCTTTGGCCGCCACCGCGCCGACGTGCAGAAAGTGGCGGGCGTGTATGCCGCCGCCTACGACAGCGCCGAAGGCTGGGAAAAGCTCAAGGCCGAAATCAGCGCCTTTGCCGAAGAAGAAGGCCGCCACCCGCGCGTGATGATCGCCAAGCTGGGGCAAGACGGCCATGACCGTGGCGCCAAAGTAGTGGCCACGGCCTTTGCCGACTTGGGTTTTGACGTGGACATTGGCAGCCTTTTCCAGACCCCTGAAGAGTGCGCGCGCCAGGCCATTGAAAACGACGTGCATGCCGTGGGCGTGAGCACGCTGGCCGCTGGTCACAAGACGCTGGTGCCCGCCATCATCAAGGCCCTGCACGAGCAAGGCGGCGATGACATCGTGGTGTTCGTGGGCGGTGTGATTCCGCGCCAGGACTACGACTTTCTGTATCAGGCAGGCGTCAAAGGCATTTATGGCCCCGGCACGCCCATTCCGGTCAGCGCGAAAGACGTGCTGGAGCAAATCAAAAAGGCGCGGGTGCCTGCATGAACTGGCTGGCGATGCCGGGAGGGCTGGCGCAGGGCGTGCTGCTCCTGCTGGCCGGTCTGACGGCACAGGCTTTCGCGGCGGGCTGGCTGCTGCTGACCTGCTGGATGGCTTTTCGCATGCCTGGCGGCGCTTCAGGCTGGCAGGCGCTTGCTGCCTGGTGGGGCCTTCTCATGTTGCCTGCGCTGGCTCTCGCAGCCTGGAGCGTGCGCCAGTGGCGCAAAAAGCATGGCGCAAGAAACGGACTTGCATAAAGCTGGCTGCATAAAGAAAGACCCGCCATATGCCCACGATGAACACCGCCGTGCTGCTCGAACACATCACCCAGGGCGACGTGCTGCGCCAGCGGCGCGCCATCGCCAAGGCCATCACCTTGCTTGAGTCCACCCGCGCCGATCATCGCGCGCAGGGTGATGAGCTGCTCACGGCCCTGCTGCCGCACACGGGGCGGGCGCTGCGCCTGGGCATCAGCGGCGTGCCGGGCGTGGGCAAAAGCACTTTCATCGAGTCGCTGGGCGTGTTCCTGATTGAAAAGGGCCATCGCGTGGCGGTGCTGGCGGTGGACCCTTCTTCGAGCGTGTCGGGCGGCTCCATTCTGGGCGACAAAACGCGCATGGAGCGCCTCGCGGGCCTGTCTGACGCTTACATCCGCCCCAGCCCCAGCGGCGGCACACTGGGCGGCGTGGCCGAGAAAACGCGCGAGGCCATGCTGGTGTGCGAGGCCGCAGGCTATGACGTGGTGCTGATTGAAACCGTGGGCGTCGGCCAGTCCGAAACCGCCGTTTCGGGCATGACCGATATGTTCGTGCTGCTGCAACTGCCCAACGCGGGCGACGATTTGCAGGCCATCAAAAAAGGCGTGATGGAGCTGGCCGATCTGGTGGTGATCAACAAAGCCGACATTGACCCGCACGCTGCCACCCGCGCGCGGGTGCAGATTCAGACTGCCTTGCGCCTGCTGGGCCTGCAAGGCAATCCGCAGCGCATGACCTACGTTGCGGAGGGCGCAGGCGGCGCAGCGGGCACGCTCGCGCGCTGGCAGCCGCGCGTCATGCAGCTCAGCGGCCTGCAAGGGCAGGGGCTGGACGCCTTCTGGCAGGCCGTGACTGAATTTCAGGCCACGCAAACCGCCAATGGCGCCTTGACAGAGCGCCGCCAGCAGCAGGCCCTGGCGTGGATGTGGGAGCGCATTGATGCAGGGTTGAAAGCCGCCTTTCGCGCCCACGCGCAGGTGCGTGCGGCGCTGCCGGATATCACGCAGTCCGTCACGCAAGGGCATCTGCCGCCTTCCACCGCTGCGCGCCGCCTGCTGGCGCTGACCGCTGAAGGGCAGGCATGAGCCTGCCGCCGGTGCCGCCTGAATAAGCCTGGATAAATAAGACCCGCCGCCACCCGTTTCCTCCATTTGATTTCCCTGACTTTCAAGAAAGAGAAGCCACCATGAAAGAAATCCTCGAACAGCTTGAGAAAAAGCGCGAAGCCGCCCGTCTGGGCGGCGGCCAGAGGCGCATTGATGCGCAGCATAAAAAGGGCAAGCTCACCGCCCGCGAGCGCATCGAAGTGCTGCTGGACGCAGACAGCTTTGAAGAATGGGACATGTTCGTCGAACACCGCTGCACCGACTTCGGTATGAACGACACCCAGATTCCCGGCGACGGCGTGGTCATTGGCTACGGCACCATCAACGGGCGTCTCGTCTTCGTGTTCAGCCAGGATTTCACTGTGTTCGGCGGGGCCTTGTCTGAAGCGCACGCCGAAAAAATCTGCAAGCTGATGGACCAGGCCATGCAAGTTGGCGCGCCTGTTATCGGGCTGAACGACTCCGGCGGCGCGCGCATTCAGGAAGGCGTGGCTTCGCTTGCGGGCTATGCCGACGTGTTCCAGCGCAACGTCATGTCCAGCGGCGTCATTCCGCAAATCAGCATGATCATGGGGCCTTGCGCGGGCGGCGCGGTGTATTCGCCCGCCATGACGGACTTCATCTTCATGGTCAAGGACAGCAGCTACATGTTCGTGACCGGCCCCGACGTGGTGAAAACCGTGACCCACGAAGAAGTCACCGCCGAAGAACTGGGCGGCGCCAGCACCCACACCGCCAAGAGCGGCGTGGCCGATCTGGCCTTTGAAAACGACGTTGAAGCCCTGCTCATGCTGCGGCGCTTTTTCAACTACATCCCTGCCAACAACCGCGAAAAAGCCCCTTACCGCCCCACGCAAGACCCGGCGGACCGCGCCGACCTGAGCCTTGACACCCTCGTGCCCGACAACCCCAACAAGCCCTACGACATGAAGGAGCTGATCGTCAAAACCGTGGACGACGGCGAATTCTTCGAGTTGCAGCCCGATTACGCCGCCAACATCATCATCGGCTTTGCCCGCATGGACGGCAATGTGGTCGGCATCGTCGCCAACCAGCCGCTGGTGCTCGCGGGCTGCTTGGACATCAAAAGCGGCATCAAGGCCGCGCGCTTCGTGCGCTTTTGCGATGCCTTCAACATTCCCGTCATCACCTTCGTGGACGTGCCCGGCTTCATGCCTGGCACTGCGCAGGAGTACGGCGGCATCATCAAGCACGGCGCCAAGCTCCTGTATGCCTTTGCCGAATGCACCGTGCCCAAGATCACCGTCATCACCCGCAAGGCCTACGGCGGCGCGTATGACGTGATGAGTTCCAAGCACTTGCGCGGCGACGTGAACCTGGCCTGGCCCAATGCCGAAATCGCCGTGATGGGCGCCAAGGGCGCGGTGGAAATCATCTTCCGCCAGGACAAGGACGACCCCGAAAAGCTCGCCGCCCGCGAAGCCGAATACAAGGCCCGCTTTGCCAACCCCTTCGTGGCTGGCGCGCGCGGCTTCATCGACGACGTGATCCAGCCGCACGAAACCCGCAAGCGCATCTGCCGCAGCCTGGCCATGCTCAAGGACAAGAAGCTGGAAAACCCGTGGCGCAAGCACGGCAACATTCCGCTTTGATGCTCTTGTTTTGATCGCTGGCGCCGCACGTGTTCAAAGCGCAAAACGCCCCAAACGCCATGAAGCCGGGCGGCATGGCCCATGCCAGCCCGCCCATGCCCCCTCAATGGCCGTTGATCTGCGAAACGCGGCCCGGGCAGGCGTTTGCGGCACACGCGCAAGGCGCGCGCTGAATTGAAAAGACATTCACAGGAAATATCACCATGTTCAAGAAAATCCTCATTGCCAACCGTGGCGAAATCGCCTGCCGCGTCATCGCCACGGCCCGCAAAATGGGCATCGCCACCGTGGCCGTGTATTCCGACGCCGACAAAGACGCGCGCTTTGTGCAAATGGCCGATGAAGCCGTGCGCCTGGGGCCGCCGCCTTCGCGCGAGTCTTACCTGCTGGGCGACAAAATCATCGAGGCGGCCAAGGCCACGGGGGCCGAAGCCATTCACCCCGGCTACGGCTTTCTGAGCGAAAACGAAGCCTTTGCCCGCAAGTGCGAGGAAGAAGGCGTCATCTTCATCGGCCCCAAGCACGAAGCCATTGCCGCCATGGGCGACAAAATCGCCTCCAAGCGGCTGGCCAAGCAAGCGGGCGTGAGCACCATTCCCGGCTACAACGAGCCGATCGAGTCCGCAGAAAAAGCCGTGGAAATCGCCAAGGGCATTGGCTACCCCGTGATGATCAAGGCCAGCGCGGGCGGCGGCGGCAAGGGCCTGCGCGTGGCCTTCGACGACAAGGAAGCGCACGAAGGCTTTGACTCCTGCCGCAACGAAGCGCGCAACTCCTTTGGCGACGACCGCGTGTTCATCGAAAAATTCGTCGAGCAGCCCCGCCACATCGAAATCCAGGTGCTGGGCGATGCCCACGGCAACGTCATCTACCTCAACGAGCGCGAATGCTCCATCCAGCGCCGCCACCAGAAGGTGATTGAAGAAGCGCCTTCGCCCTTCATCAGCGAAGAAACCCGCAAGGCCATGGGCGAGCAGGCCGTGGCCCTGGCCAAGGCCGTGAAATACCAAAGCGCCGGCACCGTCGAATTCGTGGTGGGCAAGAACCAGGACTTCTACTTCCTGGAAATGAACACCCGCCTGCAAGTGGAGCACCCCGTCACCGAGTGCATCACCGGCCTTGATCTGGTGGAGCAGATGATTCGCGTGGCCGCAGGCGAAAAACTCGCCATCGCCCAGGCCGACGTGAAGAAAGTGGGCTGGTCCATCGAGTGCCGCATCAATGCCGAAGACCCCTTCCGCAACTTCCTGCCCAGCACGGGCCGCCTGGTGCGCTTTCAGCCGCCGGAGCAAACGCTCTTTCAGGGCCAGCCCAGCACCGAATACGGCGTGCGCGTGGACACCGGCGTGACCGACGGCGGCGAAATCAGCATGTACTACGACTCGATGATTGCCAAGCTCATCGTGCACGGCAAAGACCGTGACGACGCCATTGCCCGCATGCGCGAGGCGCTCAACGGCTTCGTCATCAAGGGCGTGCAAAGCAACATCCCCTTCCAGGCCGCGCTGCTGGCGCACCCCAGCTTCATCAGCGGCAACTTCAACACGGGCTTCATCAATGAGCACTACGCCCAGGGCTTTCGCTCCGAAGACGTGCCGCACGCCGACCCCTACTTCCTCATGGCGCTGGCCGCGCGCCTGCACATGTGGTATCGCAACCGCGCCCAGGGCCTGCAAGGCAAATTCTGGGAAGGCTTCAAGCGCCTGCCCGGGCGCGAATTCGTGGTGTGCGTGCTGGGCAAGGAAGGCGACAACCGCTACGTGAGCGCCTCGCTCGGCGCCGTCACACTGCACGCGGCCGCGCCCGTCACCATCCACGCGCCCGAAGGCGACCGGGTCTATCAAATCCTTGTCGAGCAAATGCTGGGCAACGCCCGCGTCACGGGCCAGGTCAATGGCCAGCCCTTTACCGTGCAAATGGAACGCGGCCACACCAAAAACCCGCTCGTCACCCGCGTCATCCACAACGGCACGCAGATCGACGCCATCATCATGCACCCGCGCACCGCCGAGCTGCACAAGCTCATGCCCTACAAAGCGCCGCCTGACATGAGCCGCTACGTGCTCTCGCCCATGCCCGGCCTGCTCACGCAAGTGGCCGTGCAGCCCGGCCAGAAAGTGCAGGCGGGCGAGCGCGTGGCCGTCATCGAAGCCATGAAGATGGAAAACATCCTCTTTGCCAGCGCCGACGGCACGGTCAAGGCCATCCTGGCCCAGCCCGGCGAAAGCCTGGCGGTGGACCAGCCCATCGTCGAATTCGAGTAAGCCCCGCGCGCTGGCGGCCTACGCCCCCGGCGCGCCCAATCAGCCGCAGCATTCGGCGCCGACCGAAGCTGCGGCTTTTTTATTTGACGAGCCGGGAGCGCCTTCGCAAACCGCCACCGCCGGTCATTGAGTTGATGCGATATGACCTGATAGACGGCAGGCGTGCCTTCAGGTGCTAAACCGGCTTCAAGTCCTGGTACGGACTGGATTTGCCGCTCTCTTTTCAAGAGCGGAACAAGCGCCGTCAAACCCGCGGCCCTTGCGGCCGCCTTCTTGCCCGCCATGCCCGCCCTTGCCCAGGAAACGGAGGAAAAGGACGGCAGCGCCTCCTCCGGCAGCCTGCCCACCGTGCAAGTCAAGGCTTCGGCCTGCAAGCCACCACGGGCATGGAGCTGTCGATGCGGCAAACGCCGCAGTCCGTCACCGTGGTGAGCAAGCCCGTGCTGCGCGAGCAGGGCATTATCGGCATGGCCGGCGCCATGCGCAGCACCACCGGCATCAATGTGCTGAGCGAAACGGGCCGCGTGCGCTTTCAGTCGCGCGGCTTTTACATCGACCAGATTCAGGAAGACGGCATCTCCAGCACCGTGCCCGGCTCTTCCGGCAACCCCACGCGCGATCCGCAAAGCATGACCGACCTGGCCGTGTATGACCACATTGAAGTGCTGCGCGGCCCCACGGGCCTGCCCGAACCCAACTGGGATTCGGGCGCCAATTACTGGATGAAGATGGCCTACAGCGACAAGATCACGAGCAACGCCCTCATGCTGGGCACGCGCCTCAACCCTGCCGAGCGCCTAGAAAATGTGAATGAAAGCGCCCGCACGCCGCTTTTTCGCCGTCCGCCAAAATGAAAAAGCCCCATCCCGGAACATGGGGCTTTTTCATCTCTGAAGGCCTGCTTTGCAGTCCGCCGAAACAGGCTTCCATTGGCCAGGCGCTAGCAGAAACAGGAGCAAATACAAAGGGGCTAAAACAGCGTTCTGCGCAGTTTTCACTAGGACATCATGCTATTGATATAGGAGCAAAAAGAAGCGACCTGCTCCGGCTTGCCTCTTGCCAACGCCTGCTCCTTGCTCCAGGCCCAATGATTTACAGCAAAAAGAAATAGGCCCATAGCGAAACGGCGGCAATGCAAAGAATATTGAGCAGCATGCCGGCTTTCAGCATGTCTTTTTGCGTGACCAGCCCCGTGCCAAACACAATGGCATTGGGCGGCGTGGCCACCGGCAGCATGAAAGCGCAAGAAGCGCCAATGCCAATAATCAGCACCATGACCTCTTTGGGCATGCCCATTTTCTCGGCCACGCTGGCAAATACCGGCACCAGCAGGGCGGCGGAAGCGGTATTGCTGGTGAATTCGGTCAGGAAAATGATAAATGTGGATACGGCCAAAATCACGACAAACGGATGGGCCAGCACAAAAGCGCTGGCCATTTCATGACCGAGCGCGGCGGACGCGCCGGATTTTTGCAGCAGCTTGCTCAGCGCAATGCCGCCGCCAAACAGCAGCAGCACGCCCCAGTCGGTATTGCGCGCCACTTCGCGCCAGCGCACCACGCCAAAAATCACCACGGCCACTGCCGCGCTCAGGGCAACAAAAGCATCAGGGCTGTCAATGCCAAATTCCTTTTTCAACTGGCTGCCAAATATCCATGCCACGGCGGCGGCGGCAAAAATCAGCATGGCAATCACGCGGTGCAGCGTCCACGGAATCTCTTCATCGGCCACTTCAACCCGTTGCGAGAAATTGGGTTTCAAAATCACGAACAGCGAAACCAGCATCAAGGGCAGCAGCACCAGCATCATGGGCAGGCCGAATTTCATCCAGCCGGCAAAATCCAGATTCAGGGCTTTGGCGGCAATGGCGTTGGGCGGCGTGCCCACCACAGTGCCCAGCCCGCCAATGCTGGCGCAATAAGCGATGCCGAGCAGCACAAAAACAAAAGTGTTGCGGTCTTTGTCCTTGTCCATATGGTTCATCAGGCCCATTGCCAGCGGCAGCATCATGGCGGCGGTGGCGGTATTGCTGATCCACATGGATAAAAAAGCCGTGGCGGCAAACAGCAAATGCACGGCAACGAAGGTATTGCCGCGTGACAGTGAAATCAGCCAGATGGCGATTTTCCGGTCAATTTTCTGCATGTGCAGCGCAGTGGCCAGCGCAAAACCGCCGAAAAAGACGTAAATAATCGGATCCGAAAAACCGGCCAATGCCTCCTTGGTGCCCATATCGGGTATTTTGAACAAGATGGCGAACAGCGGCACGATCAGCGCGGTTACCGTGATATGAACGGCCTCGGTAAACCACATGATGGCGACAAATACCAAAATGGTCAGCCCCTTGTTGACATTGGCGTCATAAGGCAGGATTTGATAAAGCACGGCGCTGACGATGGCGGCAATTATCGCGATGAGCAAGCCGCGAAAACTGGTAATGGGCGCCTGCGCGCTCAATAACTCGACATTGTCCGGCCGCTGTTCGGCCTGCGCTTGGTCTGGCATCAGGGTTTCTCCTAGATTGACTGATTTGCTGATTGCTGGCAGGCAATAACGGCAGCCGCCAGAATTCGCATTCAAATATTAAAACAAAACGCAGAATGATCTGCGCCCCTTCATGTTGCGAAAGCTCAAACAGGCGTTTGATATTCAGATTCAGCGGCGGTTTGGGAGCCTGTTCAAGGTTTGTCCGTGGGCGCAAAAAGCGCGGCCTCGGGCGCTCTGCGGCGTCGCAAGCGGGCGGCTTCTTTCCGGAGGCGCATTCATGGCGGCCCAGCGCATATGCTCGCCGTCATGCAATACGCCTCTTTTCTTGCCGCCGCAGCGGCCTCCGCCTTGCTGGCGGCTTGCGCTCACCGAACCACGCCCAATATCACGCCGCCGCAAACGCCCGCCGCCTGGCAGCACGCCAGCAGCGGGGCCGGCGCGCCATCAGATACGCAACCCGATGCGCGAACCGGTGCGGATGGCGCGCAAGAGCGCATTCCCGCCGAGTGGTGGAAACAATATGAGCAGCCCGCGCTGAATGCCGCCGTGGCGCACGCGCTGGCGCACAGCGGCACGCTGGCCAATGCGCTGCTGAAGCTGCGCACGGCTGACTTGCGGGCCGAGGCCGCTGGCGCCGCGCTGCGCCCCACGCCCAGCGGCAACGTGACCGCCAGCGTGAACCGCCCCGTCACGGGCAGCGCGCAGCGCAGCACGCGCAGCTACGGCGTGTCGCTGGGCGCTTCATGGGAAATTGATTTGTGGGGCAAGCTGGGCGCGCAGGCCGACATGGCCACTTTCGAGCGCGAAGCCGCTGCGCTGGATGGCGACCAGGCCGCCGCCACGCTGGCCGCCAGCGTGGTGCGCCAGTACTGGCAGCTGGCAGCCATGCAGGAGCGCATTCGCGTGGCGCGGCAAAGCCTGGCGTACGCCGAGCGCACGCTTTCACTCACGCAGGCGCAGCACGCGGCGGGCGCGGCCTCGGGGCTGGATGAGGCGCAGGCCGCGCAGGCCGTGCAGACCCAGCAAGTGGCCCTGGCCGCGCAGCAGCAGCAGCGCACCGAGATGCGCCACGCCTTTGCCGTGCTGCTGGACGCCGCGCCCGGCCACCTGCCCGCCGGCATTGCCGAGCCAGACGGCCTGCCCCAAAACGCCGCGCAGCTGGCCGCGCGGGCGCAGCCCGGCGCGGGCGTACCCGCCAGCTTGCTGGCGAGGCGGCCCGATTTGCGCGCGGCTGAATGGCGCTTGCGCGGCACGCTGGCCAACGTGCAGGCGCAAAAGCTTTCTTTCTACCCGGCGCTCAGCCTCACCGGCACGCTGGGCACGGGCAGCGCTTCGCTGCTCAAGATCCTCTCCAACCCCGTGGCCGCGCTGGGCGCGGGCCTGAGCCTGCCCTTTCTGAACGCGGGCGAGATGCGTCGCAACCCGCAAATCGCGCAAAACGAGCACGAGCAGGCCGTCAATACCTTCCGCCAGACGCTGCTGCAAGCCCTGGCCGATGTGGAAAACGCCCTCTCATCCACCGCCACGCAGCGCGATGCCGTGCAGCGCCAGGCCGCCCTGGCAGCGCAGGCGCGCCGCATCGACGAAATGACCGAAACCCGCTACCGCGCCGGCGCCGTGCCCCTGCGCGACTGGCTCACCGCCCAGGAAAGCCGCCGCCAAAGCGAGCTGGCCGAGGTGGACGCGCAGCTGAACCTGCTGCTGGCCCAGGTGCAGCTCTACCAGGCGCTGGGCGCCAGCGCGGGCGGGCTGAACGCGCCCGCGCCTGCCCCCACGCCTGACACGCAGTGAAAACCGTTTTCCGTGCGCGAACGCAAAGCCAGCCTGCGTTTTTTCAGCTTGTGCAGGGCCTGCATTCATCAAAAACAGGTACGAACCCACAAGCTTGAAAAACAGCTTTCGCGCCCGTTTGACTAGGGCGTGTTGAGAATTCCCTCTTATGCAGCAATCCCGCCATGGAAAGAAGAGCATGAGCGACAAGCAGTGGGCACTGATGGCCCCGCACTGCCTGGGCAAGC
>ERZ773077.642-NODE-642-length-25741-cov-14.994043_pt1 | contig 25741 bp, 22 predicted proteins | sample MGYA00580612_ERZ773077 | MGnify/ENA primary metagenome ERZ773077 (study PRJEB29015, sample SAMEA2737971) | human oral metagenome | biome: human oral; feature: human-associated habitat; material: dental | place: China | collected 2021 ...
GGGCCAGCGCCGACATTGAGATGGCCACGAAGATCGCCAAGTCCATGCTGGTGGAATACGGTATGTCCCCCTCGCTGGGCATGGTGAAATACGGTGACGAGCAGGGCGACCCATTCATGGGCCGCGGCGGCCAGGGGCAGCTGGAATACTCCCAAGACACGGCGGCCCTCATCGACCGGGAAATGAAATTCCTGCTGGACAAGGCGCATTCCGATGCCTACGAGATTTTGTCCGAGTACCGGGATTATTTGGATAAGCTGGCGGAAAAACTTCTGGAGAAAGAAACCCTGCGCCGGCCGGATCTTGAAGCGCTCTTCGATGGAATCACCCCGCGGGAAGTCGGCGAGGTGTTCCCTGGCGAAGACTATCGTTTCCCCCGCCAGGTTGGTCGGGAGCCGGTGAAGACCCCCACCGAGCTGGCCATCGAACGGGGCGAGGAGCCACCGAAACCGTTTAGCCTGCTGGAGGCTTCCAAGGCGGCCCGCGCTAAGCGGGCAGCCGAGTTGGAGGCGATGAAGCGGAAAGAAGAGGCCGGACTGGCCGGCGCCGGGGCAGGAGCTGGTGCTGGTGCCGGTGCCGGGGTTGGCGCAGGTGTGAGTGCGCCCAATGGGTTTGGCGCAAACTTTAATTCTGGCGGCCCCGGTGGTCCTGGTAGCCAGGGTGGCTCAGGTGGCCCTAATGGTAGCAGCCCTCAGGGTGGAGCCAGTGGGCCTAATGGGCTCAATGGCCCTGGTAGTAGCCCCCAAGGGGTGGGTCGTGGCCCCGGGCTGCAGTCACAACAGACACAACAGACGCAACAGCCGCAGCAGCCACAACAACCACAGTCACAGCCACAGGTGCCGCAGAACCATAATGGCCAGCAGGCCGGCGCGCATAGCTCCGGGGCTGAGGTTGGGTCTGGAGCCGGCAATAATCAGAAGCAGAAAACATCACTGTCCCGTTCCGTGCTGGGTGCGAGCGCCAGGCGGCTGATTGAGCGGCCCAATAGCGACCGGGGTGATCGAGGCAACCGAAGCGATCGGGGCAGCCGGGGCGATGGCTTGGGTGGATCCTTAGGCGGGGCACACGATAAGAGCCAGCAGCAATCCGTTTCCCAGAATGCGGCCGGCATGCCACAGGGGCAGGGGCCAGCGTCGCAAAGCCCGCAGGTGGAGAAGCCAAGTGAGCGGCGCTACGCCGGGAGCCCGCCGCCCGCTGGTTGGACGGTACCGGGGGATCGCGCCAATAACCCCTACGCGAATTCGGCGCAGCGCCACAGCGCGCCGGTGCCGCCGGAGGAGGAGATCGGTTTCCGCCTCCCGGAGAACGAGCGCACCGAACACCCGTGGCGTGATGAGGAGCCGAAGACCGATTCATCACAGTCCCAATCCCAGTCGCAGCATTTCCGCAGTTGGGACAATCAGATGCGGGACAACCAGGCGACCGACATTTTTGACCGGTTTCCCAATGATGACGACAAGAGCGAAGGAAAGCACCGTTAATGACACAGGAGTTCGAACGGGCTGAGCGGGGTCAGGAGCAGTCGCCGGTGTCGCAGGGGGTGGATCATGAGCGGGCGGAGCGTGCCATCCGGGAGCTCCTCTTGGCCATCGGCGAGGATCCTGACCGCGAAGGGCTGCGGGAAACCCCTGCTCGGGTGGCGCGTGCCTACGCCGAGATTTTCGCTGGTCTACACACGGATCCCACCACCGTGCTGGATCGTACTTTTAGCGAGGATCACCGGGAACTTGTGGTGGTGAAGGATATACCTATCTATTCCACCTGCGAGCATCATTTGGTGCCGTTTTTCGGCAAGGCGCATATCGGCTATATTCCGGGGGAGTCCGGCAAGGTGATCGGCCTGTCCAAGCTCGCACGGGTGGTCGATCTGTTCGCTAAGCGTCCACAGGTGCAGGAGCGCCTCACCCGGCAAGTAGCAGATGCGTTAGTGACTAAGTTGGAGCCGCATGGGGTGATTGTGGTGATTGAATGCGAACATTTGTGCATGGCCATGCGGGGGATTCGTAAGCCGGGAGCGGCTACGGTAACGTCCGCGGTACGTGGCGGTTTTGCGCATTCCGCGAAGTCGCGGGCCGAAGCATTAAGTTTGATTCGGGGGTAGATAAATGTTCGAACAAGCGGGTCGCCGCACCCAGGTGATGGGGATTCTCAACGTAACCGAAGATTCCTTCTCTGACGGTGGGCGCTATATTGACTTCGACAAAGCTATCGAACACGCATTCGTATTGCGTGATGCGGGTGCGGACCTCATTGACATAGGCGGCGAATCTACCAGGCCAGGGGCGGTGCGCGTGCCCGAGGAAGTCGAACATGCGCGCGTCATCCCGGTCATCACGGAGCTGAGTCGGGCGGGCATTGTCACATCCGTGGACACCATGCGGGCGAGTGTCGCGTCCGCTGCCGTTGCGGCCGGGGTCTCCCTCATCAATGACGTTTCCGGTGGTCAGGCCGACCCAGATATGTTGCGGGTCATGGCCGACGCGCAGGTTCCCGTCTGCCTCATGCACTGGCAAACCGACCGCTTCGGCGATGCATCCGGGGCACACCATGGGGAGCACATCATTGCCGATGTTCGAATGCATTTGCTATCGCTTGTCGACGCTGCAACGCGGGCAGGAATCGACCAGTCCCGAATCTGCCTCGACCCCGGCCTGGGCTTCGCCAAGACCGCCGACAATAACTGGAACCTATTGCACCACCTGGACCAGATCCAGGACCTAGGCTTCCCCCTCCTCATCGGCGCCAGTCGAAAACGCTTTCTCACGGAATTGGGCGGCGACCGGGACGCCGCCACCGCCGCGGTGACCGCCATCGTTGCCCACCAGGGGGTGTGGGCGGTGCGGGTGCACGACGTGGCCGGCTCAGCCATGGCCGTGCGGGTGGCAGAAAGGATACTCTCTGGTGGCCGATCGAATTGAACTGACCGGGCTGAAAGCCCGCGGCTATCACGGGGTATTCCCGGAGGAAAACCGCGACGGCCAGGACTTCCTGGTCGACCTCATCTGCTGGCTCGACGCCACCCGCGCCGTGGAAACCGATGACGTGGCGGACACCATCAACTACGCGGACTTGGCCGAGATCGCCTACCAGGTCATAACCGGTCCGCCCTACAATCTTATTGAAAAAGTAGCTGGTACCATTGCCAATATCATCATGGCGCGCTATGAGCAGCTGTATGCGGTGGAGGTAACCGTGCATAAACCCCAAGCCCCGATCCCGCGGGATTTTACGGATGTGGCAGTGGTGGCCCGCAGGTCCCGGAGGCGCATATGATTCGGGCCGTATTATCCATTGGGTCGAACATGGACGACCGCTACGCACTGCTAGAAACTGTATTCGAGGAGTTCCGGGATGAGACCATTGCTCGGTCCTCGATTTATTCCACCCCACCTTGGGGGGTGCCGGACCAAGACGAATTCCTCAATGCGATCCTCATCGTCAATGTGGTCCAAACTCCCAGGGAGCTATTACGCCGTGGGCAACGCCTAGAGGCGGCGGCGGAACGCCGGCGCACCCGCAAGTGGGGGCCTCGCACATTAGACGTGGACATTATTCAAGTAATCGACGCCAATGGTGTCGAACTGGTGTCCGAGGACCCGGAGTTGATTTTGCCGCATCCCTGGGCGCGGCACCGGGCGTTTGTATTGGTGCCCTGGTTGGCGGCCGACCCGGAGGCCCAGTTACTGGGGGTTCCGGTGCGAGAGGTCGTCGAAAAGCTCGATATTGCGGACGTAGAGGCGGTGGTTGAAGCGTGAAAACTACCTCAATAACCGCTCTCGTGGGGGTGGGCGGATTTTGCGCCGCCGCCACATTGATTGTGATACAAAACCTTTATAATGTTATGTCCACTGTTCCCATCTCTGTGGGGCTCACGCTCCTCATTATGGCCGTCTTGTGCTGCATGTTAGCCTGGCGGGTCAAAGGGCAAATCAAAGACAATCGAATCGGTTTTGATCGCAGCCAACTAGAACCCACTCGGGTGGCAACCTTTCTTATCATTGGGAAAACATCGGCATGGACGGGGGCAATTTTTTCCGGAATCTATGTGGGCATGGGAGTGTATGTCATTCCCCGAATGGGCGACCTTGTTGCCGCAGCTAACGACGCTCCCGGTGTGATTACCGCCGCCATTGGGGGCGTGGTGTTATGTGCCGCCGGACTGTGGTTAGAACGTGCTTGCGCCGCCCCGCCTCCAACAGATGGTGATAGTGTCAGGTAGCTTGGTATTTATGAGTGTGCTATCAGAAGACCATGGCTTCGCACAACAGGACGATGCCCCCGCGACCCGCGACACCGGCCAGCTCCTTTTAGTTGGCCTGGTTGTTTTAGCGCTGGCTGCCAGTGTCATCATGATGCTCACTGGCAATATCAACCTGCTGAAAGTCGCGTTGCTTGCCGCATTGTGGGCCGCTGTTTTCGGCATCTTCCTTACGTATTTCTATCGCAATAAACTCAGTGAACAAAAACTAGAACACGAAAACCAGATCGAACAGGCTCGCCTGGCATTCCACGCGGAACAGGCGGCGCGAGAATTAGAATTAGAACAACGAATTACCGAAAAAACTAACGACGCTACGCAGGAGACCCTCGACAAGATCAAGGATCAATTAGACAACCTGCGGAGCCAATTAGAAATGCTCTCCGGGGTGAGCTTCGAAGAACCCACCATGATTAGGGCCGAGGCGCACCGAATCAAAGAGATTAAAGAAATCAGTGCTAGCGACGGCATGGACTACGGATCCGTGGACTTTGACACCACCACATCCGACCATGAAATGGCCGAGGATTACCGTGAGTCCGATGACGTTTCGGCCGATTCCGACCAGTTCAATAATGCTAGGTTTGGGACTTATCCCACCTTTACCGGCTCCGGCAGCAATGCCACCGACATGACCGACGTATTTAGCCATGTCCCGGATCCCGAACCGGAATTCGACCCCAATGCCGAGTGGGATGAGTCCAAACACTTTAGCGAATTCCCGGTCGAAACGGCCACGAATAATTCCAATATGGAGGACTCCGCCGTCGACGGCGAGCCCATCCCCACCGACTACGATCTTCCCAGCTATAGCTCCTGGGAGGGCAGCCGCTATGCTTCGGAAAACTCCGAAGACGCCGAGGTGGAGGAGCCCACCGGGTCATTCCCCGCCAACACCGGTGCCAACGCTAATGCCGGCGCCAGTTCCAGCGGCAGCGACAGCGGCCGTAGCAGTGGTGCCCATTCCAGCCCCGACAATTCTGGCGCGTCTAGCAGCGGGTATGGTGCCGATTTCAGTGCCGCCCGCCTGCAAAACATTTACGGTCGAAGCGCGGCCTCCTCCCAGGGGGCCCAAGGATCCCAGGCGGCACAGGGCGCCCAAGGGTCCCAGACTTCGGGTGGCCACACAAGCCACAGGGGCAGCGATTCCTTTGCATTCGGGAATTCCACCAGCAATGCGGCGAACGCCAATGCCGGTGAAACCGACAGCCGCGACACCACCAACGCCCGCAGCAATGACGCTAATACCCCCAATCGGGCGACCTACCCGAATTTCGCCATGCCTAGTGGCTCACAGGAAAACACCGACTACTCCGCCTCGACTCATGACAATCGGGGCGGCCACCGCAGCGGCGGGCATTCCGCAAACTCCAACCAGTCCGGCTTCAGCTACTCCAACTATGGGTCCGGCGGATATTCCTCCCCCGACTATTCCACCCCGGTCGCCGATTCGAACAGTGATTCGGCCGCCACGGTGTATGACGCCCCCAGCTCCTCGGGGTCGTCGTACGCCTCCCCGAGCTGGTCGTCGACAAGCCCGGCGGTAGGGGATTCCGCGACCACCGACTCCACCGATTCCGCTGGCAGTCAGCAGGACACCGGCAGTTGGCGGCAGCGGGTGGCTGCTGGGTCGACCCCGAGCGAGGGCGGCGGGCGGCGTCGTAAGCAAAGCGAACCCGAGCCGGAGCCACAGAACCACCGGGGCTCGCACCGGCGACCCGAACAAGAAGCCGAAGACACGCGGCACGGGCGGCGGCGTCGGGACGAAGGCGGCGGGCTGAGCGTCGCGGACCTGCTGCGGCGAAATGACGGCTAATGGGGCAGCAACCATACCGTAGGCCGCCTAGGCTACGCATCGCACGATTCGGGGCCATATCTGATGCCTGGGATTTCATACAAGGACTGCGGGCCCAGGGCCATGAGGTGTTTGGGCCGCATGCCGTGCCACAAGCCGACATGGTTGTATTTAGGCTGACTGCCGTGAAATCGCTGGTGTCACGTGTGCGGCCCGGACAAATTCTGATCCTGATTGATTACTGCCATTCGCTTGAGGTGCTCGAACCGTTGGCGGCCCAAGGTTGTCACACAATTGTGCTCATGCCATTGGCGCCCAATCGCTATGCTTTCCTGGCGGACCAGGAAATATCGACTGTCGTCATGGAGCTCCTCACCACGGAATTAGCAAGCGTGTGTGAGCATGTTCCTGCGGAGCGGCAGCAGGAATTCGTTGCCGGTTTTGTGCTCAGCCAGCTTGCCAGCGAGGTATATCAGCTCGGTGCCACGCTACAAGACCCCAGCGGCAACTCGGTGAGCAGCATACTCGGCCCCAATTCCGAACCTACCGAACCGACCAGGCAAGATTTGCCGTCGTGGCTATCAATAACGCCGAACCAGCCCAAGCCGCAGGATCCACAAGAGCATCCTTTCGCCGATGCTGCCGCGCAACACGAACAACCGCAGAAGCACGAACGTCCGCTGCTGCCCAGGCAGCTTCTCAGAGAACACCATCTTGCCTGGTGCGCCGAGGCGCTGCCCACCGACCACGCACGTTCCGTGTTTTACACCCTGCTCTACTATGGTTTGTCGCAACACAATACCAGGCCGGAATATCTGGCGGCCTGGGCAAAGGAGCAACAGGAGCGGTACGGTGGCCTTTGAGCGTCGACAAGCAACACGCATAACCAGCACCCGTCACATAGCAATGCTGGCAAGCGTCATGAAGAAACAGGGCACGCCCGTGGTGCTCGTCCCATTAACAACCAGCATCCACGCCGGCCATCGCGCCCTGGTCCGCGCCGCCCAACGCATTCCCGGCGCGCTAGTCATTGTTGCTATCCATCCCGATGTTGACTGCACTCCGCTTATCGACGCCCGGGTGGACGCGATCTTCACCTACACGGATGCCGAACTGTGGCCCAGCGGCCCCCGAACGCTGGTGGACAGTCCGCTTGGTCAAGCCGCTGGCGGTGCGGGCGCTGGCGTGCCGGTTACTCGGATCATGGCGTTATTGGGAATCATTGGCCCAACGGATTTGGTGCTGGGGGAGAAGAATGTTCGCCAGCTGGTCCAGGTGCAGCAGGCGATCACCGACCTGCATTACCCGGTTGTGGTGCATGAAGTGCCGACTGTGCGCACCTCGGAGGGGCTGCCGGTGTCGAATCGTTACGCAGATATTCCGCCTGCGGATCACGATAAGGCGGTGGCGGTTTCGGCCAGCCTGATTGCGGGGAGGTATGCGGCGCAAGATGGTGCGGCTGCGATCCTGGTTGCGGCTCACGCGGTGTTGGCGGCGGCTGGGGTGGAGCCGGACGAGCTGGCGCTCTATTCGCTCATGCTGGGCCCGGCCCCAGAGTCAGCCCCAGAGGCGGGGGATGCCCGCCTGGTGGTAAGTGCCACGGTGGGTGGGGTGTGCATTACCGACAGCGTGCGAGTGGTTTTAGGGGCCAAGCCGTGCTGACCAGCCCTGGACAGGTTCTTGACCGGCTGGGCAGCTGGGCGCCCATGCTCCCACACTCCTCATACCCCCGACCTTCCGCCCTCCGGCCCCAGCCGGCACTAGCCAAGAATCACTCGGGCAGTTGCTCCATTTCGGCCCGGGTGGGTGGGTTGGCACCGACCCGGGTGCAGGTCACGGCGGCGGCCCGGGCGGCATAGCTGGCGATTTCCGCCCAGTCTTCACCAGCAAACTCCATGGTCTTGCTTCGAACATTCTTTCCCCCGGTGCGGCGGTGGATTTCGGCCAGTAAACATCCTATGACCGTGTCGCCGGCCCCAATGGTGTCGGCTACTTCGATGGCGGGGGCGTTCACTTCGATGGTTTGCCCATTGAAATGCACAATCAGCCCATCCGGCCCGCAGGTGATTACCTTGATGGGGGCCTCGGGGTGGTCGAGGAACTCCTCTTCTTCGTCGGAAAGCTTGAGCAGGTCGACGGAGGGGAGGAGGGAGTACAGGAAATCGCTGTGGGCTTTGGTGGCGTAGAAGGGCCGAATGTTGGGGTCAAGGGCAATGAATGTGCCGTCGCGGTGTAGGTTTTTCAGGAGGGTAGCGTAGCGGGAGGCGCCGGGTTCGAGGGCGAGGGAGACGGTGCCGAAGCAGGCGATGTCGGTGGTGAGGTCGGCGGGCGGGTCGACAAGCCGGTCGGCGGTGCCGTCGATATAGAAGGAGTAGGAGGCGCTGCCGTCGGGGTTGAGGGAGGTGACGGCTAAGGTGGTGGGTTCTTGGCCGCGCTGCACCAGAGAAATGTCGACGTTTTCGCTGGTGAGGCGGTCGACGAGGGCGTCACCGAAGTTGTCGGTGGATACGCGGGAAAGAAATTGGGTGGGTTCTCCTTGGCGGGCCGCGGTGATGGCGACGTTAAACGGGCCGCCACCGAGGGCTGGCGTCAGGGGAAGTAGTCGGGGGTTAGTGTGGGTTGAGGAATGGGTGGGTACGAGATCAACAAGGCCTTCGCCGCAGACAGTAATCATGCTTATTAGTTTAATGAGCTGCGGCTGTTGCTGTGGGGTGTTGGTGAAATGTGCTAGGTGCACTATTGTTTAATTGCGTGACTGACGCAAATCAAACCTCAAAGAATCGCCAGATGCCGGAGCAGCAACGGATCCGTCGGGAGAAACGGGAGAAGTTGCTTCAATCCGGTGGTGAGGCGTACCCGGTGATTGTGGATCGCACAATCTCTATCACTGATTTGCGGGATAAGTATGTGGTGTTGGCTGAGGGGGAGAACGAGCCGGAGTCGACTCCTGCCCATGCCGTACCGGTGACGTATTTGCGGGCTGGGGATGAGACCACGGATGAGGTGGCGATTGCCGGCCGGGTGTTGTTTATTCGTAATACCGGCAAGTTGTGCTTCGCCACTATCCAGGAGGGGAGTGGCACGCAGATTCAGGCAATGCTGTCGTTGGCCGAGGTAGGCCCGGATTCGTTGGCGGCGTGGAAGTCGGATGTGGATTTGGGCGACATCGTGTCGGTGCGGGGCCGGGTGATTGTGTCGAAGCGGGGTGAGCTGTCGGTGCTGGCCTCGTCGTGGCATATGGCGGCGAAGGCCCTGCGGCCGTTGCCGGTGGCGTTCGCCGATATGAGCGAGGACATGCGGGTGCGGCATCGTTACACGGACCTGATTATGCGGGAGAAGGCGCGGGAGAATGCCCTGACCCGGATTAAGGTGATGCGGGCGCTGCGGAATTATTTGGAGTCCCAGGGGTTCCTGGAGGTGGAAACCCCCATGTTGCAGACTTTGCATGGTGGTGCGGCGGCCCGGCCGTTTGTGACGCATTCGAATGCGCTCGATATTGATCTGTATCTGCGGATCGCCCCGGAGCTGTATTTAAAGCGCTGCGTTGTCGGTGGTATCGAACGGGTTTTCGAGGTGAATCGGAATTTCCGCAACGAGGGTGTGGATTCTTCCCACTCCCCGGAGTTCGCCATGTTGGAGACCTACCAGGCGTGGGGCACCTACGATGATTGCGCCGAGCTCATCAAGAGCCTAATCCAGGATGTTGCCATGGAGGTTTTTGGTTCCACAACGGTGACGTTGGCCGATGGTTCCGAATACGATTTGGGTGGTGCAGAGTGGCCCACGATCGAAATGTACCCGTCGCTCAATGAGGCGTTGCAGCGGAAGTTCCCAGGTCAGCCCGAGGTGACGGTGAATTCGACCGTGGCTGAGTTGCGCGAGATTGCGGACGCCGTCGGCTTGGACGTGCCGGCCAAGGGCGGTTGGGGCCACGGCAAGCTGGTGGAGGAGCTGTGGGAGTTGCTGTGCGAGGATCAGCTGGAAGGGCCGATTTTTGTGCGGAATTTCCCGGTGGAGACCTCCCCCTTGACCCGCCAGCACCGGAGCGAGCCGGGGGTGACGGAGAAGTGGGATTTGTATGTTCGCGGGTTCGAACTGGCTACCGGTTATTCCGAACTTGTTGACCCGGTGATTCAGCGCGAGCGCTTCGAGGACCAGGCCCGTCTGGCTGCGGGCGGCGATGAGGAGGCCATGGTGTTGGACGAGGATTTCCTGGCCGCCATGGAGCAGGGCATGCCGCCGACCGCGGGCGCGGGCATGGGCATTGATCGCCTGCTCATGGCCCTGACTGGTTTGGGCATCCGCGAAACCGTGTTGTTCCCCCTGGTGAAGCCCGAGCGCGATAACTAGCCCCCCGCTTTACGACGCCGCAAGCGTGGGCACCCCATCCCCATCCCGGTGATGGGGTGCTTTTTGTGGGCGGTGTCACATGCCGGGCACTGTGCTGCGATATCTGGTTTTTGGGTCCGCCTCCAGGGCCCATTTTGCTCAATATCGCAGCACACATCTTCAGGGAGTGGTGTGAGGGTTATGGTGTATCGAATTGGTTGGTGGGGTATGTCACGTAAATTTATGTTTCAAGGTTGGGCGCTTAGGATCCAGGACATCTGACAAGTAGTGTGCTGCGATATTGCCTGTTTTGGGCCCGGATTCGGCCTCTGGGGTGAGATATCGCAGCACACAACCCGGGAACGGGGCTAGGGGTGTTCGGTGGTCGGGGTCTTCCGTCCGACCCGGTTTGTCTGACAGTTAGTGTGCTGCGATATCTGGATTTTGGGCCGCCTCCAGGCCTTGTTTTGTCCAATATCGCAGCACAGTACTCGCGGCCGGCCTCGGACCTCAGGACCGGCCGGGCAGGGCAAGGTTGCAGGCCTGGCCCACGCGCCGGGGTGGGCGTCGAAAAGCGTGGACTATTTCGGGGATGCCCAGTAGCGGGCGTACTGTTTAACTGGATAGAAGACAGAAAGGAAACGTATGGATATGGACAATCCGGGGCTCACCAGGGAATCCAAGCTTGTGCTTGGAGCCCTCGTGCTGGCCGCAACCGTGATGCTGTTGAACGAGACCACGCTGTCGGTGGCGCTACCAGTCATCATGGACAGCTTCGGGGTGACCGCCGCCACCGCGCAATGGCTCACCACCGGCTTCATGCTCACCATGGCGGTCGTGATCCCCACCACCGGGTTTGTTATCGAGCGGCTCACCACCCGGCAAGTCTTTATCACCGCCTTCGTGTTCTTCCTGGGCGGCACCCTGGTGGCGGCCCTCGCCCCCGTCTTCCTGGCGCTGCTGGGCGGCCGGGTGCTGCAGGCCGCCGGAACCGCGCTGATTATGCCCCTGCTCATGACCACCGTCATGAATGTGGTGCCCCCTAGCATGCGCGGTTCCTTCGTGGGCATGATGTCCGTCGTGATTTCGCTTGCCCCCGCGTTCGGCCCCACCGTGTCCGGGTTCATCCTCAACTATTTCAGCTGGCATTTCGTCTTCTGGTTCATGGTCCCATTCGTGGTATTAAACCTACTGGTGGGGGTGAAATACATTAGTAACGTGGGGGAATCCACCGAAAAACCATTCGACATCATATCAGTGCCATTGGCAGCCATCGGGTTTGGCGGGCTCGTCTACGCGCTGAGCGACATTGAAACCCTCATGGCCGGCAGTTTCGTCCCCATCATTGTGGGGGTGGCCGCCATCATCGCGCTCGTCGCGTTCGTGCTGCGGCAGTTCAGCCTGGGCAAACGCGACCAGGCCTTCCTAGACCTGCGGGTTTTCGCGGTCCCAGGTTTTGCTATTGCCATCATCCTCATCATGGTGATCTTCGGCCTGCTCCTCGGGCTGGTCACCGTACTGCCCATCTACCTGCAAAAAGCCATACTGGTCACCACGGCGGTGTCCGGCCTGGTGGTCATGCCCGGCGGGCTGCTCCAAGGCCTTGCCGCCCCCTTCATTGGCCGGCTCTACGACCGGGTTGGGGTTCGCCCCCTCATGATCCCCGGCATCATTGTCTTGGCCATTAGCACCGGGCTTCTCACGTGGGCCGCCTACCAGCGGTTTGGCCCCATCGCCATGGCCATGCTGTATGTGCTGTTTGAGGTCGGCATTGCGCTTGCCATCACCCCGCTGTACACCGCGTCGTTAAGCAGCCTGCCCGCACACCTGTACAGTCACGGTTCCGCCACCCTATCCACCGCGCAGCAACTCGCCAGCGCCATCGGGGTCGCTATTCTCGTCGCGGTGCTCACCCAGCAAACAAACAGCAAGGTGGCAGCCGGTGCTCCGCTTGTCGACGCAACAGCCCACGGCACAACCAGCGCATTCCTGGTCGCCACCATCTTGGCTGTAGTAGCTGTACTATTAAGCTTCTTCATTAAACAAGCCAAAAACTAGCAGCTGTTCGCTACAGGCGTACACCAACAAAAACCCCCAATCACCAGCAGGAATGATGCAAAAATTGGGGGCTGTGACGTGCGGCGTGTCTCATAAGCTGGTTCAAAATTATGAACCGCTATAGAGTTGGGAACATTACAACTATTAGTACAGCTTAGGAAGTGAACATGTTCGAGCGTTTTACCGACCGTGCTCGCCGCGTCATTGTGCTGGCACAAGAAGAGGCACGCGGTCTCAACCACAATTACATCGGCACCGAGCACATCCTGCTCGGCCTCATCCACGAAGGCGAAGGCGTGGCCGCTAAAGCCCTGGAATCCATGGGCATTTCTTTGGAAGCCGTGCGTCAAGAAGTAGAAGAAATTATCGGCCAAGGTACCGAGCCTCCGGTGGGCCATATTCCTTTTACCCCCCGCGCTAAGAAAGTCCTGGAACTATCCCTGCGCGAAGGCCTGCAAATGGGCCATAAATACATTGGCACCGAATTCCTCCTGCTCGGCCTCATCCGCGAAGGCGAAGGCGTGGCCGCCCAGGTGCTGGTGAAACTCGGCGCCGACCTGCCCCGAGTGCGGCAGCAGGTTATCCAATTACTGTCCGGTTACGAAGGCGGCGACAGCCCCGAAAACACCTCCAACGACAGCAATGACGCTATCGGTGCTGGTGCGGGCCCCGGCGCCTCCAGCTCCCGTGGCTCCCGCGGCGCCGGCGAGCGCTCCACCTCCCTGGTGCTGGACCAGTTCGGCCGGAACCTCACCCAGGCCGCCAAGGAAGGCAAACTCGACCCCGTGGTGGGCCGGGAACAAGAAATTGAACGCATCATGCAGGTGCTGAGCCGGCGCACAAAGAACAACCCGGTGCTCATCGGCGAACCCGGCGTGGGTAAAACCGCCGTGGTGGAAGGCCTCGCATTAGACATTGTGAACGGTAAGGTCCCGGAAACCCTCAAGGACAAGCAGGTGTATTCCCTGGACCTGGGGTCGCTGGTGGCCGGCTCCCGCTACCGTGGTGATTTCGAGGAACGCCTGAAGAAGGTGTTAAAGGAAATCAACCAGCGCGGCGACATTATCCTGTTCATTGACGAAATCCACACCCTGGTCGGTGCGGGCGCGGCCGAGGGCGCCATTGACGCGGCCTCCCTGCTAAAGCCCAAGCTGGCCCGTGGCGAGCTGCAAACCATTGGCGCCACCACCCTCGACGAGTACCGCAAGCACATTGAAAAGGATGCCGCCCTGGAGCGCCGGTTCCAGCCGGTGCAGGTGCCCGAGCCCTCCGTGGAAATGACGATCAACATTTTGAAGGGCCTGCGGGACCGGTATGAGGCCCACCACCGGGTGTCGATCACCGATGGCGCCCTGACCGCCGCCGCGAACCTGTCCGACCGGTACATCAACGACCGGTTCCTGCCGGATAAAGCCGTCGACCTCATCGACGAGGCCGGCGCCCGCATGCGCATTAAACGCATGACCGCCCCCGAGGGTATTCGGGAAATGGACGAGCGGATCACCAAGGTGCGGCGGCAAAAAGAGGCCGCCATTGACGCACAAGATTTCGAAAAGGCCGCCGGGTTGCGTGACCAGGAGCGCCAGTTGACCGAGGAGCGCCGCGAGAAGGAAAAGCAGTGGCGCGCCGGGGAACTTGACGACATTGCCGAGGTGGGCGAGGAGCAAATCGCCGAGGTGTTGGCCCACTGGACCGGGATTCCCGTGTTCAAGCTCACCGAGGAAGAGTCCTCCCGCCTGCTCAATATGGAGGATGAGCTGCATAAGCGCATCATTGGTCAGGAGGATGCGGTCAAGGCGGTGTCCCGGGCGATTCGCCGTACCCGTGCCGGCCTGAAGGATCCGCGGCGTCCCTCCGGTTCGTTTATTTTCGCCGGCCCCTCCGGTGTGGGTAAAACCGAGCTTTCGAAAGCGCTTGCGAACTTCCTGTTTGGTGAGGATGACGCCCTGATCCAGATCGACATGGGCGAGTTCCACGACCGGTTCACCGCCTCCCGCCTGTTCGGTGCGCCCCCCGGCTATGTTGGCTACGAAGAGGGCGGCCAGCTTACCGAAAAGGTGCGGCGTAAGCCGTTCTCCGTGGTGCTTTTCGACGAGATTGAGAAGGCCCACAAGGAAATCTACAACACCCTCCTCCAGGTGCTGGAAGACGGCCGGCTTACCGACGGCCAAGGCCGCATTGTTGATTTCAAGAACACGGTTCTGATCTTCACCTCCAACCTTGGTACCCAAGACATTTCCAAGGCTGTGGGCATGGGCTTCAGTGCGGTTGGTGAGCATGATGCTGACGGCCAGTATGAGCGCATGAAGAACAAGGTCAATGACGAGTTGAAGAAGCATTTCCGCCCCGAATTCCTCAACCGTATCGATGACATTGTGGTGTTCCACCAGCTCACCAAGGAGCAGATTGTGGAGATGGTCGACCTGCTGGTGGGCCGTGTCGAAAAAGCCCTGGCCGCCAAGGACATGGGCATCGAGCTCACGGAGCAGGCCAAGAACCTGCTGGCCGCCCGTGGTTTCGACCCTGTGTTGGGTGCCCGGCCGCTGCGTCGCACGATTCAGCGCGAAATTGAAGACGTGTTGAGTGAAAAGATCCTCTTCGGCGAGGTCGGCGCGGGTGAGATCGTCACCGTGGATGTCGAGGGTTGGGATGGCGATGCCAAGCACAACGACAAGGCCACGTTCGTGTTCACTCCCCGGCCGAAGCCGCTGCCGGAGGAGCTGGAATTGCAGGCTACGGCCCCGGCTGCTGTGGAGGCCAAGCCGGTGGGGGCATCCGACTCCGCTGCCGGCACCAGCACCAGCGATTCGGTGACGCCCCGGCACGCCGCCGAGGACTAACAAATTAGCGGGCTAGCGGAGCAGCACCAGGATCGGGGCTGCTCCCGCGGAAACGATCATGAGGAGCATGATGAACTCCACCATTCCGGTCCGGGGCAGGTCCCGGACCAGGGGATGGCAGGGGGCCTGGTGATCCGGCGATAATGCCACCTTGGCCCAAAACACCAAGGCCAAGAGGAGAGCACAGCCCACACCAATCACATACCCCCAGGTGGTGTCGATAAGCGAGGCGAGAGCCCCAAGGCCGACGGCACCTAGCACCAGCCCGGCCTGCACCGGCCAGAGCCGCCACCCGAAGGCCGACCACAGGGCCAGGCCGGGTCGATCGTCGTGGCCAACATAAACGAAACTCACCACCAACCACAGGGCTGCCCCATGGCAGAGGGCGGCCGGCAGTGACATGCCCCGGACCAGCGCCATGGGGAAGAGCGCCGCAATCAGGCACACGAGCCCGAAGTATCCTACCGGCATGACCACCCGGGTTGCCGGCCGGAGGAGTCGGCGGCGCACATCGAATTCGAAAAACTGCCACACCCCGCCGCGTCGGGGCGCTACCGTGATCGTCCCAACTGCCCCAGCCCCGCGAGGGTGATTGCGTTGCGGCATGTGGGCTACCGTTTTGGGGAGGAGCAGGCCGGCCGTGGTTCCAACCCCGACGCCCACCACCGTGAGCGCCAGCGCCACCCAATTGCTGTTGGCCGCAGCGACAAGAACCATGCCCCAGAACGACACCAGGCAGAATCCGAAGGCCAGGCAACTGGGCAGCAGTTGGCGTGCGGTCAGGGCGATGGGCGGCGTGACCAGGGCCAACGAATACCGGCGGGTCATGCTGAATGAGATGCCGGTGCATACCAGGAGGGCGAGCAGGCATTGCGGCCCGGTTGCCGATTTGGTGAAGAACACGCCAGCGTAGAAGGCGATGAGGAATTCGGTGAGCGGACCAATACCGTTCGATTCGCGCCCGTAGTGTTGGCGCAGCAAGAGCATGGTCATTATTCGCCCCGTCCATCCGCCACCGACTCTGCCGCTGGGCTGGCTTCCGACCCGGCTTGCGGCCCCAAACCAGGCCCCACGTCTGTGTTCGACCCGCTCGGATCGGCTAACCAGTCTGCCTGGCAGTCGGTGAATTCAGCCCCAGATAGTTCCATGAGCCGGGCGAAGGGATCGTCGCCCAGCACCGCGCGGGGCGTGCCCTTCGCCACCACCTCCAGGTCGGTCATGACTTCGATTGCGTCACACTGTTCGGCAATGGTGAAGTCCTGGGTGGAGATGGTCACCTGGTGCCCCAGGTTGCTGATGCGGCGCAGTATCCGCAGGATCCGGGCCCTGGAGATCGCGTCCACCATTTCCAGAGGCTCATCAAGATACAGGTGGCATGTCGGCTTGATGAACACTATGGCCAGGGCGGTCTTTTTGTAATTACCGGCAGAATAGGTGCTGATGGCGCGGGTGCTGCCACCGTCGATAGCGAGTTCGTCACACAGGATGGTGGCTCTGCGTTTCGCTTCGGCGCGCGGCAGCCGATGCATCCTGCCCAGCCGGTGCAGCAGCTCGTGCGCGCTGACTTCGATGGGAATGATGGGGTTGTCGGGGACGAATTGTGCGGCCCCCGGCGCGTGTTGGGCATAAAGGTTCTTGAGTCGGGTGGTTTTCCCGGAGCCGTTGATGCCGATGAGCCCGGTTATCACAGGTAGATCCTCTTTCTAAAAAATATTGTGGCTGGGTGCAGCGTACTATATTTTGATTTCTAACAATTGGTTTCTGGCAGTCGGTGCCCGGAGTTTTTATGGTTGATGCCAGGTGCGGCGGAGAGTTCACAGGCTGGTTCGGGAAAATTCGAGCGAATTTCGGGAGGATTAGAAGCCTTCTGCCACGGTTTATTCAGTAATGCTCTTTATCATCATAGGCAGTGATCGGTTCACTGAATAAGGAATCGGCTACGCAAAAAACACGCACCTACGACATTGAAGGAGACAAATCATGCGTGCGTTTTCTAAGACCAGCAAGTTGGCGATCATCGGCGGTTCCCTGGCAGTGGCCCTGGGGACTGGCGCCCTGGCCGCCCACGCCCAAAACGCCACCGATGTGCCCGCGGCGTCCGCAAGCGCCAGCCAGCTGCCGGGCAAGGACCGCGACAAGGGCAACAAGGATGATAAGGGTCCCGCCGAGCTGGCCAAGAAGCTAGGCGTGAGTGAGGACAAGCTGAAGGAGGCCATGGATTCACTGCGTTCCGAGGGCTCCGGCGAGCAGAACGGCGAGCGCCCCGATAAGTCCGCCATGGACCAGAAGCTTGCTGCCGCCCTGGGCGTTGATGTTTCCAAGGTGGAGCAGGCCATGTCCGAGATGCACAGCGAGCGTGAGGCGGAGCACCGCACCGAGTTGTCGTCCCGCCTCGACGAGGCAGTGTCCAAGGGCACCTTGTCGTCGTCCGATAAGGATTCCGTGCTGAAGGCGTTTGACGCCGGCGTCCTTGGCGGTGGTCACGGCGGCCCAGGACGCGCTGCCCAGTAATCAGTTCCCCCGCTTTACGACGCCGCAAGCGGGGGCCATCACCTCACGCTCACACCCCGTCTGGTTGGCTTCATTCGGTTGGTCGTGATTTTGTGTGTGCTGCGATATTTGGGTTGCAGGCCGGTTGTGAAGCTTCATTCGGCCAATATCGCAGCACACATCTCACCTCATCCCGTGATGAGGTGCTTTTTTATGGGCGGCGTCGGGCACTGTGCTGCGATATCTGGGTTTTGGGCCGCCTCCAGGGCCCGTTTTGCTCGATATCGCAGCACACATCTTCAGGTGGGGCGGGGTTTCACGTCCGGCCTAGCTTGTCTGACAAGTACTGTGCTGCGATATTGCCTGTTTTGGGCTTGGATTTGGCCTCTCGGGTGAGATATCGCAGCACACACCCCGGCCGCGGGGCTAGGCATGTCCGGGAGTTAGGGTCTCTCGTCCGATTCGGGTCGTCTGACAAGTAGTGTGCTGCGATATCTGGGTTTTGGGTCGCCTCCAGGCCCCGTTTCGGCCAATATCGCAGCACAGTACTCGTGGCCCCGGATCTCAGGGTCGAGTGGGACGAGGTTGCCGGCCTGTCCCACGCGCCTGGGGGAGCGTCGTAAAGCAACAGGGGCCACATGCGCATCACCAGTAACAGCGAACTGCGCGCGCAACTCACATCGTATTATGATTGGGTGCAATGAAAATTAGGAAGCTAGTGCTTCTGCGATGGGAGTGTCCCCACCGGACATAGTGATGACCTTGCCCACGGTCTCTGGGATCGTAATGATTGCCGCCAGGGTTGCGGCCACATCATCCATGCTATTGCCGCGGGGCTCTGCCACATCCACGGCGATGCGACCCGTGCCCGGGGTCTCTTCCAGAGGACCAGGCTGCAGGATCGTGTAGTCCAGGTCGCTGTGATGGACCAGCCAGTGGTCGGCAAAGAACTTCGCAATGTAATAATCCGACAGGTCCGCCAGGATTCCTTCGTTCCACCGCTCCGGCTGCAACGCATACACCGTGCTCAACATGACAAACCGGGGCACCCCGGCTGCTTTGGCCGCCTGGATCAGTTTGACCGCACCAAACGCATCCACCTGCAACAAATTCTTCCCCCGCGACCCGGCGGTGAAATAGATGACATCCGGTTGCACGGACTTCACCGCCTTGGTGATCTCCGGTAGTGGGGCGGTCAGGTCGAGCGCCACTGCATTGGGGGCCTCCGCGTTCCGCACGCCGGCGTACACCGTGTGGGATTCGGAGAGTAACGCCATGAGTTTGGTGCCAACGCGACCGTTAGCACCAACAATAAGAATCTTCATGCGGCCTAAGTGTATAGATTGCAATAACCCTTGGGGAGAGCGCCACCCCGAAAACGGGCAAGCAGATGTTCTAGGACGGCGTTCCCCGGATTCTCACAGTAAGCTCGAATCCACTTTTCAGCATCGCTCAGGAAATTAAAAGTAAACCTTGCGGCTTACAGAAGGTCGTTTCCATTTTCTGCCCAGTCATGCCGCCTAATCTTATTATTAATGTTTTTAAGAGCCCTCATGCTCCACCGATGATCTTAAGGAGATTCCTAATGCGTACCCCCTTCGCTAATAAGAAACTCGTTCTTGCTGGTAGCTTCGCTGCCCTCGTTCTCGGTGTCGGCGCTACCACCGCCTATGCGCAATACGCAGCAACAAGCAGCGAATCCCCCGTGGCGGCAACCAGTCTCCAGCCCGCTCGCGCCACCGAATTATCCGGCTTGGGAGTTACCGCCGATATTCCGTCCGAACAGCTGCAAACGGCCGACCCCACCAACACCGCCCAACGCGCCGAACTGGTGAAACAGCTGGATAGGTCGGTGGCCGCCGGCATCATATCTCCGGCAGGCAAGGATCGAGTGCTCAAGGAGTTCGACGAGGGCACACTGATCCTCGGGCCCAGCAATCCTGCTACCGGGCAAGCTGCCAACCCGCAACAAAGCACCCCTACCTCTAGCGATTACCTCGACGCGGCATAGCACCACGCTTGTCGACGCCCTAAAGTGACGAACGCGGGCTTTGATAGTTGCCGCAATCGTTCCGCGCCGGCTCGCCCCGGAACCGGGCCAACAAATACTCCATGGAGGGCTGAATGTCCTCCCAGCTCGATAGCGCGTGATTAATGCCCGAATTGAGCGTGGGCGTCACCCGCGGCAGCGCCGATTGCGTCGCCGACACCGTGGCCCCGGCCCGACAATACTTGTCGGCCAGGCGTGCGACTTGATCCGTGGGAATAATGTCGTCAGATCGGCCGGTCATCATAAAAATCGGGGTGCGTGGCGGCTTTTTCCCCAGGCTATTGCGTTTTAATGTTTCCGCAATCACCGGCTCCTGCTGCACTACCTCCTTGAACGTGACGCCGGTCTTCGTAAACACATTCGACTTCATAAACCCGTACTTTCCCACCGAATCAATCACGCAACTCGTGGCAACCGTCTGTAAATATCGGTGCCCCGCATCCGACACGTGCCGATCCACCGCCGCCCGAAACTGGGCGTCGCGTGCCGAAAACCCATTGATGGCCATCCCCAGCACCCCGCTGATCGACGACCCATCCACCGTGGTGAACACCTCGAACAAATCCGCCGGCGGCGCCCCCGCATAGGTTCCCACCAGCCGCACATCCGGGGCGTACTCCTCCGCCAGTTCCGCGGCCGCCGCCACGGCGCCCCCACCCTGCGAATACCCGTGTAACCCTACCGGGGAATCCAGCGGTGCCTTCGCCACCCGCAGGCCCGCCCGGGCCGCATCCAATACCGCATGCGCCTCTTCCGCCGCATTCACATATGTGTGAATGCCCGGCGTGCCCAGCCCAATATAGTCGGTGACAATCACCCGTAACCCTAGTGATGCCGCATAATACTGGATCGGCAGCTCGTAATTCACCGACATTGCCGTCGGGGACACCGCCCCCACCAGCCACGGCCCCTTTGATGGGGCGCACATGTCCCCTTGGCCGCGTGTCCCCGGCGCGAACACCACGGTCCCTATCGCCGGTCGGTCGGGTTCGATCACATACCCGGATACCGCCACCGGCTTTCCGTCCTGGTCGGTGGATGCATACAGCATTTTTGTGGCCCGGGTGTTGTCGACCGGTTGGGTGCGCAGGACCGTGCCGGGGGCTTGCGGGTGGGCAGAAAACTGTGCGGGAGGTTGGTAAAAATCATCATTGTCGGCGGTGGCGGCAAGGGGGAACAGGGCTGAGACGGCGAGGAAGATGATTGACCATACGCACATAGTTTTCTTTGCCATGGTGGCTTATTGTAGAGGGTTATAAGCGTGGTAAGCCAGTCCGGGTGGTGCGTTTGGGTGGGGCTAGCTGGGGGCTAGTTGGGCAGGCGGAAGCCGCCGGTGACTTCCCGCGCGAGGCCGTCGTCAAGCAGGGAGGCGAGCGCCCGGTTGCGTTGCGTGCTATCCGCCCACACCGCTTCGATGCGTTCGAGCGGCACTACGCCGTCGGCTGCGCGGAGTTCCGCCATGATGAGTCCTCTGACCTGTCGGTCTGTGCCGGCGAATTTTTGCACGCGGCGGCTGGGGCGGCGTGGGGTCACGATCGACCCGCCGGCCACCCATAGGCATGACGACCGGAGGGGGCAGTCACCACATTTGGGGGTGGTGGTGCAGATGAGTGCCCCGAGCTCCATGATCGCCGTACTGAATTTCGCCGCGTCCACGCCCCCGTCGGCGTCCGGCAGTAGGGATTCCATGACCGCCAGTTCCCGTTTCGACGGGGACCGCGGCTCGTATTCGCCGTGGTAGAACCGGGCGAGCACCCGCCGCACATTCGTGTCCACCACCGGCACCCGCTGCCCGTAGGCGAATGCGGCAACGGCCCGGGCGGTGTAATCGCCAATGCCGGGCAGGGCCAACAGATCGGCTACATCCGCCGGCACCACACCATTGTGGTGCGCCACAATCTGTTGGGCGCATTCGTGCAGGCGGAGCGCCCGCCGCGGGTACCCGAGGCGCCCCCAGGCGCGCAGCACCTCGTCAATGCGGGCCGCGGCAAAGTCGGTGGGGGTGGGCCAACGGTTGATCCACTCCAACCATATGGGTTCCACGCGGGAGACCTGGGTTTGTTGGCTCATGACTTCGCTGAGCAGCACACCCCACGCGGAGGTTTCCGGGGTGCGCCAGGCAATGTCGCGGGCGTTGGCGGCAAACCACGCGGGGAGCCGGCGGTGCAGGATGGTTCGAAGTTCGGCGGACTTTTCTGGGGTTACGGTAACTGGTGTGGTCATGATTGCTAATAATCTATCCGCAACCTATCCATCGGTGCCACAATAATACTATGACTACAACACCCAGCAGCCCGTCTGAGGCTCGCAATCCAAAACTTGTGTGGGACAACCTGCTCGCCGGTAACGCCCGATTCGCCGCGGGGAAACCACTGCATCCCAACCAGAGCGTGAACCGCCGCGAGGAGTTACGCATGGGGCAATCCCCCCGGGCGGCCGTGTTTACCTGCGGTGATTCCCGGGTTCCCGTCGAGTTGCTTTTCGACGTGGGACTCGGCGACATTTTCACCATCCGCACCGCCGGGGAAGTGGTCGATGCCGCGGTGCTGGCGTCGTTAGAGTTCGCCGTCGAAGCGCTCGACGTTGAGGTGCTGGTGGTGTTGGGGCACGAATCCTGTGGCGCGGTCAAGGCTGCCGCGGCGGTGGCGCTCGATGGCGCGGAAGTGCCGACCGGCCACCAGCGCACCATTGTGGAGCAGATCATGCCCAGCATTCTTTCGGCGAAAAGCGCCGGGAAGCATACTCCTTTCGATTTCGAGCGCGCTCACGCGGAGGCGATCCGCAGCAAGATCATGGGTATTTCCCCAGTGATTAAAGATGCGGTCAGGAGTGGTAAGACCGCGTTCATCGCCGCCCACTACAGCCTGGCGGATGGGTCGATCGACTACCTTTCCGTCGAGGGTGTGTGACGAGGGAGGCAACGGGCACAACAACACAAGCCTGACACACGCAAAAGGGGGTAACAAATTAATAAAGCAGTGTAGATCACACGGTTTTGCAACACACCGAGGAAGCTCCGCTGAATCCCGTAATTTTAGCTTTAGGCTTTAAGCGTGGATCGCCGAAATAATTACCCCCGTCGCCCGAATATACGCAGCGCCGCCCGTCCCAGCTACGACGGGCGGCCCCTACCAGCGGAAGTGTATTACCGCCGGCGGCGTCTCGCCGCCCTCTTCGCACTGTTAGTGATTATTGGCGTGGTCGCCACCCTCCTATTTATAAGGAGCAACCACGAGTCCGCGACGGTGGCGGTGACGGAGCCCATCGCATCCACGCCACGCGCCACCGGGGGTGCCCCCGCAACCCCCACTGGTAGCCCTAAAGCTACTTCCGCTTCTGGTGGTGGGGCTGGTTCCGAGCCGGCCGCCGAGGTTGCCACGGAGGTCGCCACCACACCCGGCACGGCCGCCGGCACCCGCACCGGTGGTACCAGCGGCGCAGGTGGTGCGGGCGGGAAGAAATCCGTCACACACACCACCACCACAAGCGATGACGCCCAAGCCGACGACACCAAGGATGACGACACCGAGTCGGAGGCCGCGCAGGCCAAAGACACCTGCGACCTTTCCGACCTGAAGATCGAAGCCTCCACCGACCACTTCAGCTACGAGGAAGGCCAACTCCCCAACCTCTACATGAAGGTCGCCAACCCCACCAAGGCCGACTGCATCATCGACCTCACCGACAATGTGATCCGGTTTGAGATCTACACCATGGACACCAACCAACTCCTATGGTCCGACGTCGACTGCAACGACCCGGCGGAAACCGGCAAGCAAACCTTCAAAGCCAACTCCGAGCGCTACTTCAAGGTGCAATGGTCCCGCACCAGCTCCGCACCCAATGCCTGCATTGATCGGGAGCCCGCCCCCGCCGGCGACTACTACATGCATGCGGCCATCGGTAAGCTCCACACGGAAGAAGGCGTGGTGCACTCCGACGCATTCACCTTCAACCTGCAATAATGCGCTAACCACCCGGCTTTTCGGCGATCACCCAATTATTGAATAAGCCGCAGCGCGTCGTGGATCGTGGCAACCTCCACCACCCGCAACCCCGGCAGGGCAGAATCATCCACATCCGACCCCGCCGGTATCACCGCCTGCCGATACCCCAGCCGTTTCGCCTCCATGAGGCGGCGCTGCACGTTAGGCACCCGCCGGATTTCCCCGGCCAACCCCACCTCACCCAACACCACTGTTTTCGCCGGCAGTGGTTTTTTCGTTATCGCACTCACCGTGGCCATGGCAATGGCCAGGTCCGTGGCCGGCTCGCCCACCTTCATGCCCCCAACCGTGGCCACATACACCTCGCTCGTGTGGGTGCGCCGCCCGGCCCGGGCCGCCAACACCGCCAACACCATGGGCACCCGGGTGGCGTCAAGGCCGGTGACGGCGCGCCGGGGATTTTTCGACTCGGTGGGAACCACGAGGGCCTGAACCTCGGCGACAATGGGGCGCACCCCATCCATGGCGACGGTAACCGCGGTGCCGTCCGGGGTGGCGTCCCTGTGGGACAAAAACAGGCCGGACGGGTCGGGTATCTCCTTAATGCCATCAGATTGTTGTTCGAAACACCCAACCTCGTCGGTGGCACCAAACCGGTTTTTAATGCCGCGCAGCATGCGCAGACTAGAGTGCCGGTCACCCTCAAAATTCAGCACCACATCAACCAGGTGTTCGAGGACCCTGGGGCCGGCAACATTCCCGTCCTTGGTGACGTGCCCCACCAACAGCACGGGGATGCCGGTGGTTTTCGCCAGGGTGGTGAGGGCCGCGGTCACCGCCCGGGATTGGGCGACGCCACCGGCAACCCCCTCCACATCGGTGGCGTTCATGGTTTGGACCGAGTCCACAATGAGCAGGCTGGGTTTGAGCTGGTCCACATGCCCGAACACCACATCGAGGTTGGATTCCGCCGCAAGATACAGCGAGTCGTGCAGCGCGCCGGTGCGTTCGGCCCGCATGCGCACCTGCCCGGCGGATTCCTCGGCGGTCACATAGAGGGCGACCCGGTCGAGTTTCGCCCACCGGCTGGCGACCTCCAGAAGCAGCGTGGATTTCCCCACCCCGGGTTCGCCCGCCAACAGCACGACGGATCCGGGAATAATGCCGCTGCCCAACACCCGGTCGAGCTCCCCAATGCCGGTGGTTTGGCTGGTGGCTTTTGTTGCGGAAATGGTGGTGATTTTTTGGGCGGGGGAGGTGGGCGTGAGCCCCTTGGTGACCACCCCGGTGGTTGCCGCCTGGGTGGCGCTGCCGGCTGCGGCGGGTTGGTGTTCCTGCATGGACCCCCAGGTGCCGCACTCCGGGCAGCGGCCCAACCATTTGGGGCTGGAGTAGCCGCATTCGGTGCAGCGGTGAACAGGGCGAGGTTTTTTGGCCATGGATTTACCCTAGACCATGTGGCAGACATCCGGTTTCACCCCCGCTTTACGACGATCCAAGGTGGGCAATAGGGCCTGTCGTATGCATGTTCTAGACATGTTATTGATGGTGATTGTATAGCGCAATAATATTGTGATTGTTCGCAATCATTTTCTATTTTTAGAAAGATGGAAGTTAATGCAACCGCTAGAAAAATACGGCTGGGGAGATTTCCTGCTTAGGTAGCAAATTGCTATAAACGTGTTATCTACCTTGTTCTACTGGTTCTGAAATAAAGGTGTACATTAGAGTATTGGACGTAGTTTTTCAGGTACCCGGATAAGCTTCTATACATTATGGGCATAGTCGCATGAAGAAAAAAATTATTATTGTTTTGGTACTGTCTTTATGGTTTACAAGTGCGTATTGGCTTGGTAGTTATTATCGGCGTGCGCAGGTAGCGGGCGTTGCGATACAAAAATATGTAGATGTACTTGATGCTGAATCGACGGATCCACAATGCACCCTGGAGCATTGTCCGAATTCTAGTAAGTC
>ERZ773077.647-NODE-647-length-25553-cov-10.320104_pt1 | contig 25553 bp, 27 predicted proteins | sample MGYA00580612_ERZ773077 | MGnify/ENA primary metagenome ERZ773077 (study PRJEB29015, sample SAMEA2737971) | human oral metagenome | biome: human oral; feature: human-associated habitat; material: dental | place: China | collected 2021 ...
TATATTTATATCGCCCAAAAGGTAAAAAAGAATTAGAAGTTATAAGATAAATGAAAGGCACTTACTACAAACCCCCGATAGACTTCAAGGCGTTGATAGAGAAGCGCGACCTTGCCAAGACCACCTTAGCGACCTCAAAAAATATTTAATCCACGAAGGATTTTCGTATGAATTTAAGTTATAACTTATGAAAAAAATACATTTATTAGCTATAATTATTTTAACACTTTTACTTTTAAATTGTAAAGAAAGAATAAAAATGGAAAAAATAGCAAATTTATATAAAGAAGTTAAATATCATGAGCAAGCTATTAGTTATCAAGCAGAGTATTTTATAGGAGGTTGTAATTTTGAAATACTAATTAATGGCTTCCCTATTGAGAGATATTATGGATTGGGAAATGGTGCCTTAAGCGCAAGTGTCCCCATAAATACAGCAATTTTAAAGAGTGGTTTACAATCTTGGAAAATTAGAATTTTTCCTATACACATCAATGGAATTCCACAAAAAATGATAGAAGGAGGGGCAAGAGTCCAATTAAAAATACAAGCTATTCGTTTTAAAGATAATGGAGATATTGAAAAGATTTCTACACCTGTGATAGATTTCGAAGTTCCACTAAAAAAAGAAAAAGAAACAGGAAAAAATATATTTGTAGATATGGGAAAACCTTATGTAGAATATTGTGGAACATTTCAGGCTAATGTCCCATATCAATTAAAAGGATGGCAAGATGGAGAAAAATTTGATTTATCTGATAGCTTAAATCTAAAAAAAGAAGTTCTAAACAAGTTTAATGAACTTAGAAATATGATTATCAATAAAGAAGAAAATAAATTTGAAGAGAGTATTTTATATAAAGAAAAAGAAGTAGCTCAAGCTTTATTTATGACAGAAAAAGAAAGTAAGGATATTGCAAAATTTTATACAGCTGCATTTGATGGAACTCTACAGAATTTTAATATGACTTCAATTGATAATGAAGAGTTGGTTTATTATTGTGAAGATAGAGTAGTCACATTATTATTTACAGCAATGAAATGTCCTCGTTGTAAAGGAGAGCCTGTACTAGTAGGAAGATATGAAGAGGAAAATAGAAAAAAAGTAAGAATTTTCCCTATATATTTATATCGCCCAAAAGGTAAAAAAGAATTAGAAGTTATAAGATAAATGAAAGGCACTTACTACAAAACTCCCATTGTTTGCAAACCCGAGCAACCTTTTTTTAATGGGTAAACCATCAAATTTGCGCATCGCCAAATTATTTACTACCTTTGTGCGCTATTATGAACGATTCAGTAAAAACATATACCGTAGAAGAGGCAAAGCGGCGTTTAGAGCGCTACTGCGCATACCAAGAGCGTTCGCATAGGCAGGTGCGCGACAAGCTCCGCGAGATGCGTATGATTCCGCTGGCTATTGACGAGGTTATCGTGCATCTTATCAAACACGATTTCCTCAATGAAGAGCGTTTTGCTCGCAGCTATGCGCGCGGTAAGTTCCGCCTCAAAAAATGGGGACGCGACCGCATCACCCGCTCGCTTTACGCTATGGGGCTTACCGACTATCTTATAGAAGCTGGCTTAGAAGAAATTGATGAGGAAGAATACCAAGAAGTATTCGATGCTGTAGCCGAAAAGAAATTTGCCTCGATAAAAGACACAAACCCTTATAAAGCAAAAGCAAAATTAGCTAATTATCTACTGTATCGCGGTTTCGAACCCGACTTAGTATACAGCAAAATAGACGAATTATATGAAGAGTAGAGCACAAGAATCAACTAACGCTATTGAGCGTATGTACGTTACTATGCGTCACCTATTCACCCGCGGTTTCTACAAGCCTATGGGCGTATCGGGCGAGGCATTGCGCGAATCATTATTGGTATTGCGCCCCGAAATATACGGCTCTATAGCCGAAAACAAAACCGAACTCAACGGACTTATTTACGTACTCGACCGCCTGCCCGAGGGCATCGAGCAATGTTTATATATCAACCTTATAGCCGATGAGGGTTATCGCAAATCGCATTTTAAACCTATCATTCCGCCCAAGCGCCGCCGCAACTGCTATCGTATAGACGACCAGCAGATGAATATCGAAATCACCCGCGGGCGTTCAGACATCTACGATTTGCTCACGCACCTAACGTTTTTGTTCATAGAGTCGCATAAGATAGCCGACCGTATTTTGTTAGACGACAATAAGATTTCCCACGATTGGGAAAAAGTAACCGTGGCGGTCAATAAACCCAAGCTGACGCTTGCCGAGCGCGAAGCCTGCTTCATACACATAGGCAATCTTTTGGGGCGTACCTTTGAAGAGGTACTCGAGGCGCATAATGCTCTTTCTACAGTAGCGCAACCCAATCGGTTTATACATATTATCTATTGGTTGGGCAAAATAGCGGTGAGCGAACGCCTTAACGACGAGCGCCGCACTATCACCTTTAGTACCGTTTTGCGCGAACGCATTGGTCACCACCTCCACGGCGAGATTTGGGCAGAACACCTCAAACACCTCCTTCTCAAACGCGGATTGCTGCACCGACCTATACATATTATAAGTGCCAATATGCACAGCGTGATGAATAGCCTGTTTGCCCAAAAAGCAATAGGGACAGAGGCACAGGCAGACAGCCAAATGGCACTATTCGAGTCGCTCAGCAAGCACGAGAACGAAGAGCTGAGACAGAAAGTGAAAAACTATGCCCACTCTCACGGTATGATTTCGGTAGACGATACTTCGGGCACCAATATAGATGTGCAGTTATTCGATACCGCCAAGATAGATTTTGCAGGCACTCCTTATGATTTAAGTCACCTAAAGGAAGAAGAAAAGCCAGTGCTCTTAGTAATGGATTATGCTTTTGGCGAACAAGCCTACGAAACGATAGACGAGCTTTTAAAACCTTACCACAAGGGCGGAGATACCTATTTTTTAGATGTGGTATCGGTGTCGATTATGGGCAAGGCAGGTATTTTAGAGGGTGATAAAGGCGATATAATGATACCTACATCGCATATTTTCGAGGGTACCGCCGATAATTATCCTTTTGACAATGAGTTTTCTAAAGCCGATTTTGAAGGACACGGACTAAAAGTATTCGAGGGGTCTATGATTACCGTATTGGGTACCTCGTTGCAGAACAAAGACATACTGAAGTTTTTCTTACACTCTACGTGGAAAGCAGTAGGTTTAGAGATGGAGGGCGTACACTACCAGAAAGCGATACAGTCGGCCTCGAAGATACGCAAGAGCATACGCGAAGACGTAAAGGTGCGTTATGCGTACTATGCCTCTGATAACCCCCTCGAAACCGGTAGTACCCTTGCCTCAGGTGGTTTGGGCACTATAGGAGTAAAACCCACCTACCTTATAACCCTCAAGATATTAGAGCAAATTTTTTCTAAAGCCTCTTAAAAAGAATGTACAAAAAACTTCCTAAAAAGCGTTACGAGCGTACGCTAGCCATACTCAAAAAGTACGCTCCACAGGGGGCTACTATTTTAGATGTAGGAGTCGTAAACCCTTTTAGCGAACTGATGCAAGCCGAGGGCTACACGGTGCGCAACACACAAGGCGAGGACTTGGACTTTCAAGCCGATTGCCTGCAGTCGCTCCCTGCCGATTTTGCTACGGCGCTCGAAATACTCGAGCATTTAGTCAATCCGTTAGCGGTTTTGCAGCAATTGCCTACCGATAAGCTATTAGTTACCGTGCCATTGCGCTTGTGGTTTGCCAGCGCTTACCGCAATACTAACGACCCCCGCGACTGCCATTACCACGAGTTTGAGGACTGGCAGTTAGATATGTTGTTAGAAAAAGCCGGTTGGCACATCGTATATCGCGAAAAATGGACGCATCCTGTCGGCAAGTGGGGTATACGCCCATTATTGCGCCTGTTTACCCCTCGCTATTACGCTGTTTATGCCGAAAAAAGATAAAAAATTTGTCATTTTCAAAAAAAAGTTGTACTTTTGCCGCCGAAATAATTTTAAGCAGGTGTTTTTCCGTGCGGAAAAACGCTGTCAGTCTTAAAGAAAACAACTTATATGAATTTACAAAAAAAGAGGTATTTATTTGTGATTATGGTATTTTTCTTTTTAGGATTTACCATTAAAGATGAAGAAACTAAAGCTACTGTTGTACCAACCAATTTCTTAGTAGAAACGCCTCAGCTGGCTACCGCTATGCCAGAAGCTACCAATATCGAGGAAACTATTACTTTCAGTGCCCTACACGCTGGTAAAACCTTTGTAGGATTTAAAGAAGCCTTAGCCTATCGCGAGTCGCGAGGCAGTTATACGGTAGTAAACCGTTTTGGGTATATGGGCAAATACCAATTTGGCAAACGTATCTTGCGCTTTTTTGGGGTAAAAAATACGGAAGAGTTTCTCAACTCTCCTGAGCAGCAAGAGCGGGTCTTCACCCTCAGTCTACAGCGCAGCAAGTGGTTTTTGCGCAAGGAAATAGAAAAATATGTAGGCAAAAAAATCAACGGAATAGAAATAACAGAATCAGGTATTTTAGCAGCTGCACACTTAGCAGGGGCAACTTCCGTTCGCAAATATTTTAAACGCCAAGGCAATTATGATTTTGCTGATGGCAATGGCATTACACTGCAACATTATCTAAAGCTCTTTGCAGGCTATGACACCTCGCACATAGTGCCAGAAGAAAAACCTAAAATATAACTTTTTTCAACTCGATATAATTACTTTGTCAAGAAACGAACTGCTATACAGTTTTTTCTTGACAAAGTTTTTTTATCAAAGAAAAATACAATTTATTTTAGTACCTTTGCCCCCTAAAACGCTTAATAGTCGCCGTTATGAAAAAACGCCTATTTTTACTCGATGCCTATGCCCTTATTTTTAGGGGCTACTACGCTTTTATTAAAAACCCACGCATCAATTCCAAAGGACTGAATACCTCTGCCATTTTGGGCTTTATGAACTCCCTTTTCGATGTGATGAAAAAGGAGCGACCTCATCATTTAGCCGTAGCATTCGATAAGGGCGGTAGTGTAGCGCGCACTGAGCTTTTTGCCGATTATAAAGCTAACCGCGAAGAAACCCCTGAGGCTATCCGCATAGCCATTCCTTATATACATCAGATTCTCAATGCCTTGCATATCCCTATTATAGAAAAAGAGGGCTATGAGGCCGACGATATTATCGGCACCCTTGCCAAGCAGGCCGAAAAACAAGATTATCAGGTCTATATGGTTACCCCCGATAAAGATTACGCACAGCTGGTGAGCGACAATATCTTTATGTACCGCCCCCCTCGCGGAGGAAACGATATAGAAATATGGGGGGTGAAAGAGGTACAAGAGAAATTTGAGGTGCAAAACCCCTTGCAAGTGATAGACTTTCTGGGTATGATGGGCGATGCGGTCGATAATATACCTGGGCTACCAGGGGTGGGCGAGAAGACTGCCAAAAAGCTCCTTGCCGACTTTGGTTCTTTAGAAAACCTTCTTGCTAATACCGACCAGCTTAAAGGCAAGCTACGTGAGAATATAGAGAATAACAAAGAAAAAGGTATCCTCTCTAAGCAGTTGGCTACCATTATGCTCGATGTGCCAGTGGTTTTTGATGAGAAGGACTGCGAAGTCTCTACCCCCGACTTCGAGGCGGTAGGCAAACTCTTTGAAGAGTTAGAATTTCGTCAGTTATTAGTCAATTTTCAAAAGGTATATCAGCCAGAAGCGGTAGTACAAAGCAACCAGAAAGCACCGTCAGCTCAGTTAGATATGTTTGCCGTACAAGGCGACTTATTTGCTCAGCCCCAAGTAGCGGTCGAGAAGAAGACAGTCGCCAATACCCCTCATTACTACCAGCTGGCAGATACCCCAATGGCACAACAATTACTGCTACAATCGCTATTGCAGCAAACAGAAGTCTGTTTTGATACCGAAACAACCGCTATTGACGCTCTCGAAGCTGAATTGGTAGGCATTTCCTTCTGTTGGACGGCACACAAAGGCTATTATGTACCATTTCCTGTGGATAAAGAAGAAGCTACAGCGCTACTCAATACCCTCCGACCGTTTTTTGAGAATGAGAAGATAACCAAAGTAGGTCAGAATTTGAAATACGACCTCAAAGTACTTCAGAATTACGGCATAAAGGTACAAGGGGCGCTATTCGATACGATGATAGCCCACTACCTTATCAACCCCGATATGCGCCATAATATGGACTTACTCTCGGAAACCTATTTGGGCTATACCCCTATTGCTATCGAAAGCCTTATAGGCAAAGGCAAGGCGCAACGCTCAATGCGTATCGTCGCTTTAGAAGAGGTAAAGGAGTATGCGGTAGAAGACGCTGACGTTACTTGGCAGCTGAAGGACGTCTTTAAGGCAGAATTGCCTAAGGTAAATGCCCAAAAAGTATATGCCGATTTAGAGATGCCTCTGCTGAAAGTACTAGCGGCAATGGAGCGCGAGGGGGTAACCCTTGATGTGGCGTATCTGAAAGAATATTCTAAAACCTTAGATGCAGAGATAGCACAATTAGAAGCCACTATAGCCGAACAAGCAGGTACACCATTTAATTTGGCATCACCCAAGCAGTTAGGCGATATTCTCTTCGAGAAACTCAAGATAGACAGCAAGCCTAAAAAGACGAAGACAGGGCAATATGCTACTTCCGAAGAGGTCTTGGCTCCTTTTGCTACTAAACACAAGATAGTAGCCGATATATTAGAGTGGCGACAAGTGCAGAAGCTCAAATCTACCTATGTAGATGCGTTGCCGTTAGAGGTGAACCCCCGCACAGGGCGTGTGCATACTACCTATATGCAGACGGTAGCTGCTACGGGTCGCCTTAGTAGCAATAATCCTAACTTGCAGAATATCCCTATTCGTACCGAGCGCGGGCAACGAGTGCGCAAGGCGTTCATCGCCCGCAATGATGATTATATACTCCTTTCTGCCGACTATTCGCAGATAGAGTTGCGCATCATTGCAGCCTTAAGCGAAGAGCATAATATGATAGAATCTTTCTTGCACGGCGAGGATATTCACCGTGCTACGGCAGCCAAAGTGTTCAATGTACCTTTAGAGGCGGTTACCCGCGAGCAACGCAGTCACGCCAAAACGGTAAACTTCGGTATTATTTATGGCGTATCAGCTTTTGGTCTTTCGGCACAAACGGACTTGAGTAGGTCGCAGAGCAAGGAGCTGATAGATACCTATTACGCTACTTATCCCAATCTGCGCAATTATATACAGAAGCAAATACACTTTGCCCAAGAGCACGGCTATGTAGAGACCGTACTCGGCAGGCGTCGTTACCTGCCCGATATACATTCGCGCAACCAAGTAGTACGCGGGGCAGCAGAGCGCAATGCCGTAAATGCGCCTATACAAGGGTCGGCAGCCGATATTATCAAGATAGCGATGATACGTATTTATGACCTACTGCAAGCCCAGCAATTGCAAACCCGTATGCTGCTGCAAGTACACGATGAGTTAGTATTCGATGTGCCTAAAACCGAATTAGAGATAGTAAAACCCTTGATAAAAGAAGCGATGGAAAGCGCTTTTACTCTTGCCGTTCCGTTAGTCGCTGATTTAGGTATAGGGAACAACTGGCTTGATGCTCACTAAAATAATTAACAAATAACTAAAATGAAACAGAAATTAAATATAATAAGCATTATACCGCTACTGATATTCGTAGCAATATTCTTAGGAAGTGGTTTGTATTTCGATAACTTTTATTCGCTGCCAGCCCCCATTATAGCGCTTTTTGCAGTAGTGATAGCGCTTCTTATTTATAGGGCTCCGCTTAATGAGAAAATAGCTCTATTCTTCAAAGGAGCAGGCGATAGCAATGTGTTGCAGATGTGTGTTATTGCCCTCTTAGCAGGGGCATTTGCTTCAGTAGCTAAAGCCTCTGGTAGTATAGACAGTATAGTGAATATGGGTATGTACTACATATCGCCTCAGTACTTTCCGGTAGGTATTTTTCTTATTGCTTCTTTCCTGTCGTTTGCTACGGGTACTTCAGTAGGTACTATTATGACGCTTTCGCCTATTGTCTTCAACCTCGCTACCGAAAGTCACTCTAATACGGCTCTTATTGGGGCATCGCTGTTGTCAGGGGCTATGTTTGGCGATAACCTCTCGCTTATTTCTGACACTACCATTGCCGCTACCCAGTCGTTGGGTTGTAAGATGAGCGATAAGATGAAAGCCAATGCTAAGATTGCCCTGCCAATGGCATTGCTTTCAGTGATTGTTCTTTTGTTTATAGGTAACCCTGAAGCGCAGACTTTTACCCATAGCGAGGCATATCACGACTTTAATATAGTGCTTATTTTGCCGTATATAGCCGTAGTGATTATCTCTCTTTTTGGGGTGAATGTATTTGTGTCGCTTTTCTTGGGAGTTCTCTTATCAGGAGTGATAGGCTTATCTTATGGCAAGTTCGGTTTTTTAGATTTTACCCAGCATACCTATAAAGGCTTTATGGATATGGCTGATATTTTCTTCTTGTACTTTATCATCGGTGGATTGGCTCTTTTAGTAGAGCATTTTGGCGGTATACAATACCTGATGAATCTCATCGCTAAGCATATTAGGAGTGGGGCATCGGCATTGCTCGGTATGGGCTTCCTTGTAACGGTAGCCGATATATGTGTGGCCAATAATACGGTAGCTATTCTTATTGTATCGAAGATAAGCAAGCGCATCAGTGAGCAGTTTAACGTGCCGCTGCGCAATGCCGCTTCGGTGCTCGATATCTTTTCTTGCTATGCTCAAGGTCTTATTCCTTACGGGGCGCAGGTTATTGGGCTTTATCAGTTCGCCCATACAATGGATTATCCTCAATTAGTGATGTACTCAGTATATTTACACTTGCTGCTGATTGGTACTTTAGTATATATTTACTTTAGTCGGAAGAAAGCACAAACGGTATAATTTATAGTGAAATGTACATCAGTTACCACCCTATCTATAATCACCCAGTACCCGATAATCATCGCTTTCCGATGCAGAAGTACGCCCTTTTGCCGCAACAGCTTCTGCACGAAGGGATAGCCGAGCCTGCTGACTTTCGCACCCCCTCTAAGGTAAGTCTGGAAACGCTCTGCTTAGCGCATACCCCCGATTATGTGCATAAGTTTGTGCAGCTACAGCTATCGCATAAAGAGGCATTGCCTATTGGTTTTGTGCAAAATCAGCAGTTAGTAGATCGCGAACTTACCTTAGTACAAGGGACTATTGAGGCAGCCCTATGGGCATTGCGCACCGCTGAGGTAGGGTTTAATATAGCAGGGGGTACGCATCACGCGTTTTCTGATAGGGGAGAGGGGTTCTGTATGCTTAACGACCAAGCGGTGGCTGCTGCCTATTTGCTGGCGCATACAGCTGTTAGAAAAGTGCTTATTATCGATTTAGATGTACATCAGGGCAATGGTACTGCCGAGATATTTAGGCACGACCCGCGTGTCTTTACCTTTTCGATGCACGCAGAGGGCAATTACCCTTTTGTAAAAGAACAGTCTGATAGAGATATCGCACTGCCTACAGGCACTACTGATGCGGCTTACCTTTCTGTACTTACTTCTGTTTTGCCCGAAATCATCACCACTCATCAGCCTGATTTTGTGTTTTACCAATCGGGAGTAGATGTGCTCAGCAGCGATAAACTCGGTAAACTATCGCTGAGTGTGCAAGGCTGTGCAGACCGCGACCGATTTGTATTCAGCCTTTGTCGCCAATACCATCTGCCGGTGCAATGCTCTATGGGAGGAGGTTATTCGCCTCAGCTTTCAGCTATTCTTAGAGCGCATACCAATACTTTTATGATGAGCCAATAACCCTTAATATTCACTAAAAAACAAATGAAAAAAAAGAATTATTTAGGCATCTTTATCAAGTTTTTCTTTCAAGGAATTCTTATTATAGGCCCTCTTAGCGCCACCGTGTGGATTATATGGTCTATCTTTAAGAGTGTAGATAACTTAGTACCCAATATCTCTCGCCAATACCCAGGGGCTGTATTTGCCGCTGTGCTGTTCGGTACGGCACTTATAGGCTTTGTAGGTAGTAAACTTATTTTGGGGCAGCTATTCGTTAGCCTAATGGACTATATAGTGGCACATATCCCTGGGGTGAAGATTATCTATTCCTCTATCAAAGATATGTTGGCTTCGTTTGTGGGCGATAAACGCAAGTTTACCAATCCTGTGTGGGTGCGTGTTAATGAAACGCCTGAAATATGGCGTATAGGCTTCCTTACCCAGCATACTATGAATTTTACAAATCTGGAAGGGATGGTAAGTGTTTATCTACCGCACTCTTACGCTATATCGGGGTGGGTAATCGTTACTTCTGCCGAAAATATTAAACCTGCTGAGGGTTTTACCGCGCAAAAAGCTATGGAGTTCGCCCTGAGTGGGGGTATCCTTAAAAGTGATAAATAATAAAAAATGCCCATTGGCTGATTAGCTAATGGGCATTTTTTTAATTATTAAAGCTGAATTAGTACCACCAAAGCCAAATGAATTGCTCAAGAAAGCATTGATGGACTTTTGTTGCGTATTGCTGATAATATTTAGCTTGGCACTGTCTTCATCGGGGGTTTCGAAGTTGATGTTAGGAGCAATAAAGTCGTGTTGCATCATTAGTATGCTGTATATGAGCTCGCTTGCCCCTGCCATCCAGCATTCGTGTCCCGTCATTGACTTGGTAGAGCTTACAGGCGTTTTGCTGCCAAATACTTCGTAAATAGCTTTTGCTTCATTGGCATCGCCTATAGGGGTGGATGTAGCGTGCGCATTAATATAATCTATCTCGTGGGGCTGCATACCTGCATTTTGCAACGCTCGCCTCATCGCGCGGGCAGGGCCTTCTACACTTGGGGTAGAGATATGAGCGCCGTTAGATGAAAAGCCGTAGCCTACTACTTCGGCTATAGGGGTAGCGCCACGCTTTAGGGCGTGCTCATAACTTTCGAGTATAAGAGTGGCAGCCCCTCCACTAGGTACTAAGCCGTCGCGCTGAGCATCAAACGGACGAGAGGCAAGTGCAGGCGCCTCTTCGCGTATTGAGAAAACTCCTAATCCGTCGAAGCTACCCATACAATAAGGGTTTACCTCTTGGGCTCCGCCACATATGATACAATCTTGCATACCACTCTGTATCAGCAGATAGCCTAACCCTACTGCGTGAGAACCGCTGGCACAAGCCGCACTAATGCTCATATTGACTCCGCGCAGCTGAAAAAGAGTAGAGAGGTTCATCGTAACGGTAGAGTTCATTGTGCGAAATACTGCCCCTGAACCGAGTAATGCCGTGTCTTTCTTCTCGCGTATTTTATCGTGTGTGAGTACTACCGATTCGGCTACGCTGTCGTTTCCGTAGAGAATACCTACTTCGTTCTGGCGTAGAAAATCGAGGTCTATTTGTGCCGCGCTAAGGGCATCGCGGGTGGCCATATAGGCAAACTCACTTTCCTGCCCCATAGAGATGCGCTCTCTGCGCCCCAATAAGCCTTTGAGCTCTGGGGTAGGCAGAACACCTGTAAGGGCTGACCTATAGCCCATCAGCTTGCGCTCGGGCTGTACTACAATACCCGACTTGCCCTGATATAATGAGCTACTGACCTCGCTAAGCGAAGTGCCTATACACGAATAAATCCCCATTCCTGTGATGACAACCCTCATAAGAATTTTGAACTATAATTAGAGTGATGAAAGGTCTTTACCAATGTCTCTTCGGTAGTAAGCCCCTTCGAAATGTATTTTGCTAATACTGTGGTATGACTTCTGTAGGGCTTGGTGAAAATCAGCTCCTAAGGAGGTGATTGCCAATACCCTGCCACCTGCCGTTAGCAGTGTGCCCTCTTTTAGGGTTGTGCCTGCGTGGTATACCATACTATCGGTTACACTTTCGGTGCCGGTGATGACTTTCCCTTTTTCGTATTCCTCAGGATAGCCCCCTGATACCATTACCACTGTGGTAGCGCTTTCTGGGGTTATTTTTAGCTCTTGTGCAGCCAAAGTGCCGTTGTAAAGCGATTGGAACAAAGGTACTAAGTCGCTTTCTATGCGGGGCAATACCACTTCTGTTTCGGGGTCGCCCATACGCACGTTGTATTCTATCACGTAAGGTTCGCCCTCAACTTTTATAAGTCCGATGAAAACAAAACCTTTATAGACAATGCCTTCTGATTGTAGTCCGTTGATAGTAGGTTTTACGATGCGCTCTTCTATCTTCTGCATAAAAGCAGCATCGGCAAAAGGCACTGGAGAAACCGCCCCCATACCACCGGTGTTAAGCCCTGTATCGGCTTCGCCAATACGCTTGTAATCTTTGGCAGTAGGTAATATTTTATAATCAACGCCATCGGTTAGCACAAAGCAGCTAAGCTCTATACCTTTGAGGAACTCTTCAATCACTACTTTGGTGCTGGCTTGCCCGAATTTAGCATCGATGAGCATACGGCGAAGTTCGGCTTGTGCTTCGTGTAGGTCTTCGAGTATTACGACCCCCTTGCCTGCTGCCAATCCGTCGGCTTTGAGGACGTAAGGGGCTTTCATCGTGCTGAGGAAAGCATACCCTTCCTCAACTGTTTCCTTAGTAAAGCTCGCATATTTAGCCGTAGGGATGTTATGGCGCACCATAAACTCTTTGGCGAACTCTTTACTGCCCTCGAGGGTAGCACCGAGTTGTGAAGGGCCTATCACTTGTACGTGAGCAAGGTCTTTGTCGCTAACAAAGAAATCATATACTCCTTTTACTAAAGGGTCTTCAGGGCCTACTACCACCATTGCAATCTCTTTCTCGAGTACAAAGGCTTTCAGCGCAGGGAAATCAGTAGGGCTAATAGCTACATTGGTAGCTACGAGGTGGGTACCCCCATTACCAGGGGCTATGTAAAGCTGGTCGCAAAGTGGACTGCTGTGTAGTTTTACGGCAAAGGCGTGTTCGCGACCGCCAGAGCCTAAGATTAGTATGTTCATTTCTGTCAATTTGTCGATTTGTCAATTTGTCAATTTGCTGATTTGTCGATTTGTCGATTTGTCGATTGGTTTTATTTGTCGATTTTGCAAATGGGTATGGGTTGCATTTTGTGTTGGTTAGCACGGTTGAGGCGAGTGTATATCTCGAATACTTCGCGCTGTCTGCCTGTGAAGGCTTCGGCAGTTTGTCCTTGCTCGGTTTGGAGCATAGCCCACTCTAACTCGTCGTAAGTGGCTTTTAGCTGGTCTTCATCGCTGCGGTCATCGCCAAAAAGTCCGTCAGAGGGTTTTGCTTTGAGGATACTTTGCGGAATTTGCAAGTATTTGCCAAGTTTGTACACTTCACTCTTCATCAGGTCGGCTATAGGACTGATGTCTACGCCCCCATCGCCGTATTTGGTAAAGAAACCTACACCAAAATCTTCTATCTTATTGCCTGTGCCTACTACGATATACCCCTCTAAACCAGCGAAGTAGTAAAGAGTCGTCATTCGTAGGCGGGCACGTGTGTTCGCCAAAGCCATTTCGTAGGTGGGCTTATCGGTCAGCGGCACTTGCACTACGAATTGGTCGAATACAGGGGTGAGGTCTACCCGCAAATTAGTGACGTTAGGGTAGTGCGCCTTGAGAAAACTGATGTGCTCTTCGGCTCTGCTTACGTGGCTTTCTGCCTGATGAATGGGCATTTCGAGGCAAAGGGTTGGCAGCCCCGTACGCGCGCAGAGAGTAGAGACTACGGCAGAGTCTACCCCTCCTGATATGCCTATCACCAAGCCTTTGACACGGGCTTGCTGGGCGTAGTTTTTTATCCAATCAATGATTTGAGAAGCTGTTTTTTCCACTTTTTGATATTTTTGAATTGTTATGATAGGAAATTTACTATAGCATCACCGTTTTGGGCTGCTGTGGCAAAAAACTGTTGCAACCTTTCGAAGTGATACTTTAGGTAAGAAAAATCATCTTCGTTCCACTCTAATGAGGGATAAAGCTCTTCATTAGCTGCCATCTCTTCGGGATTATAGTTTTCCCTTAGGTCTGCTTCGGACATAGCACTGAGTCGTTTACTGAGTGCCGCTACTTGAGCGGGGGTAATGTAGTGTGCAGGTCCAAATCCATAGAGGTCAGACTGCTCATCAAAAAGCTGTCCGCTGAAAAAGAGTCGGGATACATCATCGTCTTCATCTTCTTCGTAGCCACAGACGAAAGCACTACCTGTGAGTAGGTACATAATACCACTCCACGCCTTATCAATATCAAATAAACGTTCACTAGTTTCTTCAGCCTCGAAAAGCGTATGAATCTCCTCTTCGAGTGCCTTAGGTTCTTTTAGATATTTGTCAAACTCCGCCTTAGGTACACGGAGGTAGTTCATAATCATACCCATAATATTGCTGTTTTACTATTGAAAGCACAAAGATAGTAATTTAATGACAAATGGCAAATGGCAAATGACAAATTAGGATATTTTTCTGTTTTTGGGTTTTTGGGGAGATATTTATACTTTGGGCGATGTGCTGTTCTTTCTATATCGTTCCTGTATCGTTTCTACAGGGAAGGTAAAGGGTAGCTAAGGGGAGAAAAATTTTCTACATTTAAAACATAATTCCGTTTTCTACTAAACTTTCATAGGATTTCTCGGTGATAATTACGTGGTCTAATAGTTTGATGTCTAAGGTTTCGGCTGCTGTTTTTACTCTCTGGGTTAGCTGTATGTCGTCGTGGCTGGGCTCGGTGCTGCCTGAAGGGTGGTTGTGTACTAAAATAATTGCGACGGCACCTTGCTCTAAGGCGTTTTTGAAGAGGAGCCGTATATCGACGGTAGTATGCGTGATGCCCCCTGAAGAAAGTCGGCATTTGTGAATGACGCGATTGGCACTGTTGAGGTATAGCACCCAAAACTCTTCGTGAGGGAGGTCGCCAATGAGGGGTTGCATTAAGGTGAAGATGTTATGAGGGGCTTCGATTTTAGGTTGTGGCTCAGGTGTTTCGGCAGCACGCCTACGCCCGATTTCGGTAGCGGCAAGAATTGTGATTGCTTTGGCTATTCCGATGCCTTTGAAGGCGGTGAGTTGTGCAAGGGTTTGTTTGCCCAAAGTGGTTAGGCTATTGCCTACTGAAGCCAATATGCGTCTGCTTAAAGCAACGGCACTTTCATTGGCAGCCCCTGAGCCAATGAGAATGGCTAAAAGTTCGGCATTGCTTAATGCGGTTTTGCCCTGCGCCATCATCTTTTCGCGAGGTTTATCGGTGTCTTCCCAGTTTTTAATCGTCATAATTTACTGGTTTGGATTGGGGGTGTTAATAATACTCTATGATTCTCTTTCTTGTGGTTGTGAGTTTGCCGTCTTCGTATTCCTTGACGACAGTGGCACTGCCTTGGGCATCGTATTCATACTCGTAAGTGGTAGTAACCGAATAAGTAGCATACTTCCGTTCACGTTTTTCTAAATAGTCCTTGCTGTTGTAGGTACATATAGAGGTTAAAAAAAGCTCATTTTCGCTGCCTATGTAAAACTCTCCTTTAATGACTTGTCCTTTTTTGTTATGGGTCAGTACGTTTTTCTGTTTGCCTCCGTCTTTGTGTTCAATATTTATTTCTCTCTTGAGATTCTTATGGTCATAAGTGGAGTTCATTACAATCTTTTCATCATCTTTTTTATAAACATCTGTTCGGGTAAGCTCTAAGCCTTCGGGGTTTAGCTTACTTATGCTTTGGTATAGGATATCTCCATCGCTGTTGTAAGCGGTTGTTTTGACTTCGTCAGCCGTGCGAGTAACGTAGATTTTTCTGGGTGTCTGTTCGTCCTCGTCATCATCAGGAGGGGTTAAGCGAACCGCTTCGGTATAATAGCCTTTTTCGTCAAAAGTATACAGCATTGAATCGGAGGCTTTGGTTGCCTCTTCAAAAACAACTCTATCAACATTGCCGTAGTAATAGGTTAGCTCGAGCATTTGTTTTACCTTGCCGTGCAATTGGTTGTCGTCTAAATCTGTAGCGGGTTTAATGCGTGTTTGGCAGCCTACAATGGCTATTAAGGTGGTTAAGATAATTAGTGTTTTCCTCATAGTTTGTTAGGGTTTGCTTTGTGTTGTTGATAACTTATTTGCCAGCCAGCTTACGTAGAACAACTGAAAGCTGTGATATAGCATAATAGGCAATAAAAACATTACTTTATTATCGTCAGGAATGCCTAATACCATCATAAACAAGCTGCCGTGTACTAATGATTTTTTAGAGCCGCAGAAGGTGGTGGTGATAGTGTCTTCGCGGTTGAAGCCCAAACGCTTAGCTGCCCAGCCTAATACGTGATAGACGATGAAGAACAGTCCTACCGATGCCCCTGCGATGATAAGAAACGTTACGGCAGGTACGCTGCTGAAGACTTGGTTTACAAAGGCTGTAGAAAAACTCTCATAGACGATTAGCAGTATAATAAGTCGGTCGAATTTGCCAATGAGTTTTCCGTAGCGGGTGATGAACTTTCGGCATAAAGGGTTCAGAAGCAAGCCTAATACGATAGGCAAGAGTACTTTTAGCAATAGTTGTTGGATGATAGAGGCTTGGTCGACTGTAGCGTTGCTGCTGTTATCCATAAAGGGGTGCATTAGCATAGGGGTGGCAAAGATGCCGATAAGTCCTGAAATGGAGGCGTTGAAGATGGCTGAAGGCACATTGCCTTTCGCGATAGAGACCATCACTACTGATGATGATACGGTAGAAGGCAGGCAAGCGAGGAAGTATATGGAAAACCATAGCAGGTAAAAAGTAGTGCCTTTGGCTAGCGGATAGAAAGCAATGACCAAAAGCGGGAAAAGCACAAAGGTAGCCAGCTGCACTAGTAGGTGTAGTTTCCAGTTTTTGATGTCGTTTACTACCTCGCGGATATTGAGTTTAAGTCCATAGAGGAGGAAGATAATCACTATACCCCAATCAATAAAAGTACCTAAATTGAAGTAGGCGTTGTAGCTTTCGCGATAGGGGATGAGTTTGCCCAATAGTACCATTAGTACTAAGAGCCAAAGGAAGGCGTTTTTGCTAAAAATTTTGTTCATTTTCTTTTGTATTACTAACCATTAGTTGCTTATTGTGATTTGATAGCGCAAAAATATAAAAAACTTTTGAAGAAGCTATAAAAAAACAGAGAAAGAAGCAGAAGGGCGTGTGTGAATGAGGTACCCCTCTGCTATTTCTCTGAATATTGCCCGACTTCCTGAGGAGAATAGAATAGATGAAAGAGAAGGAAAGCCGGGACTTTTAGAAAAGCAAATATCTTGTGTATTTTCGGGGGCAAAGATAAGCATTTTACCCCCCCTATACGTTAAAGCTATGTTAAATTTTAATGCAATACTGTTAAAATTTTTGATAGCTATCTAAAAAATGTACTACTTGTTGTTGGCGTGTGTGTAAGTCACCTTTGAGGATAATATAACTAATGTGGTGTAGGTCAAGCATTTGTTGGAAGAAAGCAAATACTTCATCGCGTTCGTTGGGCTTATCGCGTAGGTCATCGGCTACCCAAGGTACATCGATGTAGGTTAGGAAGATAAAATCGTAATGATGAGAGAGGGCTGCCTGCTCTATACGAGGGGCGCAATAACCGTAGTACAGATAAGAGTAAATCATCAGCTCCAGCAGACAGGTGTCGCAGAAGAGAAAGCGATGGGCTTGAGCTGCTAACTCGTTTTCGGTGCGTATCTGTCCTTCGGCTATAGGGAGCACATCGTCAGGGGTGCAAGTAAGTCGGTGCTCGTCCCACTTGCGTTGCAGATAGGTGCGCATATACTCCTCTACATATAGGGTATGGTAGTGCTGCGCCAATAGCGCACTTAGGGTAGTTTTGCCTGTGCTTTCAGGGCCTATAAAAGCTACTTTTGTGAGGGAACAGGGGTGTTGCGTAAGTGTCGTTTCCATTCTATATAACCCATAATAGCAATGATGGTGAATAAAAGGTATTGGAATGAAGTGAAGAGCATTCCTTTTTTGAGGTATAGGGGTACAGAGATAAAGTCGCCTACAATCCAGAAAATCCAGTTTTCGATTTTGCGTTTTGCCATAAGCCACATACCTACTAAGAAGATAGCGGTGGTGAATACATCAACGTATTCGGTAGGTAAGAAGTGCTCAAAACCTAATGCTACACCCTCCATAGAGAAGTTATTTTGTATAAAAGGCTTGAGGTAATAGACTGTAGTAACGAAAGTGAGACTGAAGAGCCCTAAGCCGGCACAGATATACCAATCGCGAGAAGTAGTGCGACTGATAGTAATAACGTTGTTATGAGCGTTCTTAGCCCATAGTACCCATCCGTAGATACTCATTGCGGTATAATAAGCATTGATAAGCATATCGCCCCACAGCACATAGTGCCAAAGCAGATAGACAAAGAGTATAGTGCTGATGATACCCGTAGGGTACACCCATATATTCCCTTTTTTAGCAAACCAAACGCTTAAGAAGCCAAAAAAGACTCCGATAATCTCTAAGACTACCAAGTGAGTTTCTACCCCTTGGTATTGAGCAAATAAATCAGTCATCGGTAGTTAGTTAAGAAAAAGGAACGTAGTCGTGGCGGTCAGACTTTACTATTTTCACGTACATAAGTCCGTGTTCTACCAATTCAAGAGCTTCTTCTATTTCGGTAGTGAGAAGGCTCATCACTTGGGTGTAATCGCCGTAGATTTGCGTGCTTAGCGGATTTTCTTTGATAATAAGTCCTGAGGCACGTAGTTTTCTGATGAAGTGCTGAATAGGTTTTTCAAAATCGTCTTGCAACGGACTAAAGGTTAGTTCTACAGATATTTTCATAACGGTTATTAGTTTTTGTTTACGTGCCGCAAATGTAAGAACTTTTTTTTAAAGCACAAGGTACTCTTTAATAATTTACCACTACATTTAAGCGTTTGGCTAATAGCTTCTGTAGTTGTAAGTAGCTCTTTACAGTTTCTAAAAGTTCTCGTTTCTCCTCTTCTTCTGCTGAAGCAAATTGCGCTTGTATCTCCTGAATAAGGTGGCGCACTAATAGCGTGCGAATGTTTAAAATAATATCGCTTACCATTGCGTTGATGTGCGCATCTTTGTCTTTAGCGATGATGTCACGCCGCTCCCAGTCGTCTAAATGGCGGTTTTCATCTTCCATTATTAGGTCTGATACTTTTTCTGATAGCGCAATAGGCAGTTCGTTAGCTATTCTATCTATGTTGTAGTCAGGGTCTTCGTTTAGCTTCTGCATCAGCAGCTGGTATATTTGCTTAAAATCGGGATTGGCAAGCTCTATCTCGTCTTCTTGCAGTTCTAAGAATATTTTCTCGTATACCTTTAGGGTTTGCTGTACTTGCTTTTCCTTTAGGTTGCCCTCTTCGTCTTGTTCGAGTATAGTATCAATAAACTCACACTCGCGATTAGCGTATAGCAATAGCGTTTTGATAAGGTCGTGCTCAAGGGTTTCGAGTTTGTTGATGCCGCGCTGCTCTACCGCTTCGGGCGTTCTGCTTACCTGCATAGTAGGCTGCTTGCGCTCTACCTTTTGCCCTTCGTAAAGGTCTTTTTTGAGCATTTGCGAAAGGGTACTAAAGAGCACCTCTTCCGAAATGTCCATTATCACAGCACACTCGCGCACATACACTTCGCGTTTGATAGCATCGGGTATTTTGGCGATGCTGTTTATCATATCGCGTATGGTTTCGGCTTTTTTGATAGGGTCGTCTTGCGCCTCTTGCATCAGTAGAGAGGCTTTGAAGCGGATAAAGTCGGTAGCGAGGTCTTGCAGATATATCACAAGGTCTTCGTAGGCGGTCTTGCGGGCAAAGCTGTCAGGGTCTTCGCCATCGGGGAAGGTGCAGACCTTTACGTTCATACCTTGTTCGAGGATAAGGTCTATACCGCGAATAGAAGCGCGCAACCCTGCCGCATCGCCATCGTATAGCACCGTGATGTTGGGGGTTAGGCGGTGTATAAGCCTTATTTGGTCGGGGGTAAGGGCAGTACCGCTGGAGGCTACCACGTTTTCAATGCCTTTCTGGTGCAGCTGTATCACATCGGTATACCCCTCTACAAGGTAGCAGTTATCAGCTTTGGCAATCGCCTGTTTGGCAAAGAAAATACCATACAGCACTTTGCTCTTGTGATAAATATCACTCTCGGGCGAGTTGAGGTATTTAGCCTGTTTCTTGTCGTTAGTAAGGATACGCCCCCCAAAGCCGAGCACGCGCCCGCTCATAGAGTGTATGGGGAACATCACCCTGCCTTTGAAGCGGTCGAACTTGCGGTCGCCATTAACAATTGTAAGTCCGGTTTTCTCTAAATAAGGCAGTTGGTAACCTTTGGCAAGGGCAGCATCAGTAAAGGCTGTCCATTCATCGGGCGAAAAGCCTAAACAGAACTTTTTGATAGTATCATCGGTAAAGCCGCGCTCTTTGAAATAAGAAAGTCCGATGGCTTTGCCTGCCTCAGTGTTGAGCAGCGAGTCTTGAAAAAACTGCTGTGCGTACTCCGACACTATGTAGAGGCTTTCGCGCTCATCAGCTTTCTCTTTTTCTTCTGTAGATGGTTGGCTTTCTTCAATCTCTATATGATATTTCTTAGCCAGATAGCGAATGGCTTCGGGGTAGGTAAAATGCTCGTGCTCCATTAAAAAAGCGATAGCATTCCCCCCCTTGCCACTGCTGAAGTCTTTCCAAATCTGCTTCACTGGCGAGACCATAAAGCTCGGCGTCCGTTCGTTAGAAAACGGACTTAAGCCTTTGTAGTTAGAGCCGGCGCGTTTGAGTTGTACAAAGTCGCCGATGACCTCTTCTACTCGCATCTGGTCATATACTTTATCGATAGTGTTTTTGGTAATCACGTTTGTTTTTTGACTAAGAAAGTTAGGCAAAAGTACTATTTTATGTTGAGATACACAAAATTTACTTATCCATACGCACAATGCGAGGCTGAAAGCGCCCTATTACCTCTACCAAATCTCTTTGCGATTGCATTACCGTTTCGATGTTTTTATATGCCATAGGGGCTTCTTCGGCATTGCCACCAATAAGGGTAATATCTTTGGCTTTGAGGGCTTTTTTAATATCTGAACTGGTAAAGCGATTCCGGCTCTCATTACGCGAGAAAGCACGCCCAGCCCCGTGTGAGGCTGAACTAAAACTCTCGGCATTGCCCTTGCCGCGCACTATGTAGCCCGCATCGGTCATCGAGGCAGGGATAATACCCAATACCCCTTCGCCAGCAGGAGTCGCTCCTTTGCGGTGCACTACCACCTCTTTGCCATTATGAATTTCTTTCCACGCAAAGTTGTGATGATTCTCAATGCGTGCTCTGAGTCGCCCGCCTACCGCGCGAATAAGTCGCCGGTGAATATCATCGTGACAAGCCGAAGCGTAATCGCCTGCGAGGTTCATAGCCGTCCAATACTCTAACCCTAAGTGAGTGCTGAGGTCGAGCCACGCAAACTGCTGCGCTTCTTTGGGTAGCGGACATTGTTCAGCAGCTACGCGCACGTAATACTGCGCTATCTCTGCCCCAAAACCACGCGAACCGCTATGCGAAAGGATTCCTAAGTACTTGCCTTTGGGTAGCCCTATTTGTGAGTCGTCAGCTAAAAGCTCTACCTCACCAAACTCTACAAAGTGGTTGCCACTGCCCGAAGTACCCATCTGCTTGATAGCTTTGTCCTTCAATCGTTTGAGGATAGGGATAAGCGAAAAAGTATCGCGGTCGAAAATCTCGTGTTCTACGTGCGACTTGTGGGTTTCGTACATACCGAACTTAGTATGCTCGGCAAGGGCTTTCTCGTACTTATCGCGTGCCCCTGAGAGGTACGACACAGGTATATCCAAGATACTAAGGCACATACGGCAACCGATGTCCAAGCCCACCCCATAAGGAATGACAGCATTCTCTACCGCCAGCACGCCCCCTATGGGCAAACCGTAGCCACTATGGGCATCGGGCATCAGGGCACCGCCAACCGAAATAGGGAGTTTCAAAGCTGTATAGAGTTGCGTTTTTGCCTCTTCGGTGATGTCCTCACCAAAGATGTGATAAGGGGCGCGCAAGCTGTTGAGCTGTCGTTTTTCGGTTTTAGTAGACGAAAGCAGTGCTTCGGCTATCTGCCCGAAAGTAAGGTGACCTTCGTACTGTGCAGGATTTTTTAGAATATCCTCAAGTACCGACTTTACATACGCCAAGTTTTTAGTAGCGTAATTGCGTTTCATCACTTCCAACGCTACATTAATAGATTGATTATTTGGGAAGCCTAACTTGAGGAGGTCTTTCCCTTTGAGTTTTAAATTTGCCATAATAATTTGTTGATTTGCTAATGCCCCCGTTCCCCCGAAGGGGGACAATCTGGAGTCATTGGCTAATTAGTTTGATAGATGGTGTTTGCAATGGGTGTTTGCAAAACGTTTGTGTGTGGGCGTTTGCAATAGACATTTACAATGGGCGTTTGCAAAACGCCCCTACACAACATACTCTAAAAGTGATTGATTATCATAGTAATCAAGTAGAGTGTTACACTCATTGGCTGATTTTCAAATTTGTCAATGCCCCCGTTCCCCCGAAGGGGGACAATCTGGAGTCATTGGCTAATTAGATAGATAAGGAAGCACGATTTGCTGAATATCATTCAAAAAGGCTTCTCTATTCTCTTTAAATTTTTGTTTTCGTTTAAAAATATCGACGATAGTGCCAGAAAACTCATACCAAATATCACCATTGCCCTTGATATCACCTATACGCTGAGTATTATCATCAGGATAGAAAGAGATAGGCTCCTCATAAGGGGCTTTTTTGATATTTGCCGTGAAATAGATTTCATCAGCACTGCCATAAGCGCCTTTTTGAATAGAAATCATTTGCAGGCTTTGTTCCACTACTCGGTAAAAATGTAGTGCTTTTTTCTTAAATCCTAAGGGTTTTAGGATTTGATAGAGTTCTTTTACCATCTCATCGAACTCAATTTGTGTAGCTGTTTTTTCTTTCATAGTAGATTTGCTAATTTTTCTCTCCATTTGGGGTAATCAAAGACAAAGGTGTATTGCTCCCCTACTTCTTTCTCTAAAAGTTCTGCCGAGGTGAGTACGCGGTTTACGAAAATATACTCACTTATGGTATCTTTGAAATCGGATTCAGGAGGGTAATTGTCATTGAAAATCTCTTGATACAAGTGGTTGAGTTCCTCTAATTCTTCTTTTAGATACGGATTGATATCCAAATCCGCAATCTCCACATTGCGAGGGGTAGGATTCTTCACGTTTTCCTCTATCCAAATAGGGGAACAAAAGAACTCAAATTGGTATTTAAATTCAAACTTTTTCATAGGATTAATTTGTCAATTTACTAATTTACCAATGGGCAACGACTGACTTGAACTTCTTTCTTTTCCTTTTATCGGGGATACCTGTATCGCTGTTCCATCGCTGTACGAATTTCTCAAAAGAATCGTAGGCTATTATATAGGGCGAAGGCTCTGGTAGGGATTCCTTAGGAATGGCAGTACCTATCCGCTCCAAGCGTTCGGCAAAGAGCAACAAGGCTTTATGACTCACCCTACGCACATCACTGAGCACTTCCTTCTCACCATCTCCCATCAGCTGAAGGCGCGCCTCCATTAGCGATTCCATCGTTGGCTTTTCAGTACTTTTATATAATAGTTCCACGAAAGTATAATGTCCGTCGCCCTCATAGTTATCAGTCCTCAATAGCCATACCGCACCATACTGACCTCCCAACAAGGGTACGCTCAGCACTTCATAAGGCACAAAAAGGAAATCGGTTACCTTTTGCCAATGTTCGCGTGCAGGCACTGCTGTATTGGCAGTGGCAAGGCGAGAGAGCAGTCGTACTACTTGCTGTTGTCGCTTTGCATAGCTCATCTGGGGGGTATCAGTACCAAACTGCTGTAGCCACTTTTTAGAAACTCCTTTTTGTACCAACTGTTGCAGGGGAGCTACCTCCTCGGGGCGCAACCACCCATACTGCCACAAAATAGCAAGGCGAAGGGTCAAAAATATTTCCTTCTCCAAAGCAGTGCGCACAGCTTCCTTGCGAAAAGTATCCATAAGGAAGCGTATTTCAGCTTCTGTAGCCCCATAGTGATAAGCATCTTCCACTATAGCTTCCAGTTCATTAGCGAGATCACTTTCAATAATATGAACGCCATAAATATCTCTATTTTTCATAAAATAATTGTTTATTGTAAGACCACTAAAATTAACGAATCAAATCGGTTAAGGTATAATCCGTTTTCAGTATATCCCCGTCTTCTATCTCAAATACATAAAGGGAACTATTGTCCTGACTATCAACAAACAAAATGCGTTCATTTTCATACCCTATGGAAAGGCTTTGCGACAATCTTTCTAAGGAGAAAGAACCTTCCTCATAGCCTACTTCTTGCAGCGTAGTAGCATAAGCCTTTAGCTGAGTAATGATAGTACATTGATGCTTGTCAATAGTTATCTCTTCGCAAAGCGCTTCCAATGAATACAACACAAAAGGCGCTTCCTCTGAAAAGACAGGAAAACAAACAGTCTCTTTCTGTGCTTTTAGATAGTTTATATATTCTTGGGATAAGGATTTAACTTCCTTATTCCCAGACAATGACTTTGCTCTTTTAGGGCTACTTGTATGATTTTCCTTACTTTGAGATAGTGCAGAAGGCGATATCCATTGCATAGGATTAAAATCAAACATAGCCGCACAATGAGGACAATGTAAAAACATAAACTGCATTTGTTTGCCGATAGCTTCCTTTAAAAAATTAAAGTCATAATCAGAAAGTGTTTCTGGCAGGAAGGTTCTGTTACAATTAGGACAAGTAAGTTCTTTCATTATATTGCTTTTAATTTGGTTACAAATCGTTAGTTACTAACCTATACATAATCTTAGCGATATTATAAGCATCGTCTTTGCCTCGGTGGTGGGTTCCTACAAGGGGTATCTTCAGGTAGTTCAGTGCCTGATGCATTCCCAATCGCTTGGGGTGCTGGGTTACCTCTTGGAAAAGTTCCTTTACATTGATATGCTCATTGCGCATTGGGTAAGGCAGTTTCCTAAGAGCACATTGCTTTTGGAGCATATTCCTATCGTAATTCCCATAACTCGCCCAAGTGTACTGATAGGCTTGGTATTCCTTTTTAAGGATTTGCAAGGCTTCTTCAAAACTTACGCCTTCCCGCGCTACCAGTTCGGGGGTAAGGGTGGTAAGTTGGGTACAAAAAGGACTGATTTTGGAATGTGTAGGCTTTACCAAAATACCTCTGTTATCGCTAATCTCACCTGTAAGGGTATCGAGCAGGCAAATGCCTATTTCTATAATTTCGCTGACTTCTCCTTTGGGGGGTATTCCCTCCCAACAAGTCGCTTCTAAGTCTATAATAATGATTTTGTTTGTCATTGTTTTAATTTTTTTAATGAACTCATAAGTGAGTTTGTTTTCTAAAATAGGAACGCCGTAAATATTGCTATTTATCACAGAATGAATGTGTTAATTGATTTAAGTTTCGCAGGTCATTTTTAGGTTATAATTAAATTTGTAATTAGTTAATAATCAATATATTACAA
>ERZ773077.652-NODE-652-length-25418-cov-9.051847_pt1 | contig 25418 bp, 26 predicted proteins | sample MGYA00580612_ERZ773077 | MGnify/ENA primary metagenome ERZ773077 (study PRJEB29015, sample SAMEA2737971) | human oral metagenome | biome: human oral; feature: human-associated habitat; material: dental | place: China | collected 2021 ...
GCTTCAGCCACTACGATGTGTGGCTGTACCAGCACGCGGTGGCGTTTACCGTGGCCAAGATGATGGATGCCGACATGCTCGCCGAGGTCAAGGATGCCCTCGAAACCGCACAGCGCAACGGCACCTCGTTTGAGGTGTTTAAACAGCGTTTAAAACCCTATTTGATGAGTCGCGGCTGGTGGGGCGAGCAAATGATGACCGACCCCGTGGACGGGGTGGCCAAGTTGGTACAGTTGGGCAGCACCCGCCGCTTGAGAGTAATTTTTCAGACCAACATGGCTACCGCCTTCGCGGCCGGGCAATGGGCGCGCATCCAAAGCAACAAAAAGGCCTTGCCCTACCTGCGCTACAACAAGAGCGCCGCCGGACAGCCGCGTGACAGCCACCGTCGCTATTACGGCTTGGTGCTGCCGGTGGAGCACCCGATTTGGCGGCAGATTTTTCCGCCGAACGGCTACGGCTGCCAGTGCAGCGTGAGCCAGCTCTCCCACAAACAGGCCGAGCGCGAAGGTATCAGCGGCGAGCCGGATGTGGACATGGTTGAGTTTACCAACCCGCGCACCGGGCAAACGGTGCTGATTCCTGCCGACATCACGCCCAGCTTCGCGCATAACCACGGCGACCGCTTGGGCGCACTACAGGCGCTGATGGCGGATAAACACGGTAAGGCCGCCTTAGCAAAACTGATTGAGGCTGCCGACGTGCATGTAGCCGAACGGTTGGAGCGCCCCAATTTCTTCGGTGCGCCCCCACCATTGACCGTGTTGTCTGATGCCGGGCTGCCCGATCCGCAAGGCTTTGTGTACCAATATGCCGGGCGCGGGCACCAAATCGGCGTGTTGCCGGTCGGGAAAGTGGGGTCGGAAGAGTGGATAGAGCAGGATGGGCAATATTATTTATTAAAATACACTGCTGACGGCATACATATTCGCAAGCTTACACAAAAAGAGTTAATTAAACACAAATCAAAAGAAATTCAGGATTTGGGAAAACTCATTGTGCAATCGGAGCATTCACGTAGTGTATGGAAAGAAAAAATGGCGACCATGCGTAAGGCCGATTTTGGAGAGGCAGATATTGCTGACAAACAGGCAGCCTTTATTTATACGACTAATGAAGGTTATCGTGCCATTAACCCGAAATTGATTGCCAGCAAGGGCGATTTATCGAAATTGGACGCAGGCAGCCTACAACTGGTGCGTGCTCTAGATCAATTCTTGAGCCGTGCGCCAACGTATCAAGGAACGACCATACGCCGTCTGTTTAAGAATGGGATGCCTGATGCAGAGGCATTTTTGCAGGCACATCGAACTGGTAATTTAGTGCGTTATAGCAACTTTACCAGTTCAAGCCGTGACAGCCGTATGTTATCGGGCAGTGAAGATGTGGTGCTGACCATCCGAGGCCGCAGTGGTGTAGACATCAGCGCCCTATCTCAATTCGGCAAGCAGGAAGTTGAGGTGTTGCTGCCTCGCCAAGCGGTGTATCGTGTAGTAGAGCATACAAAACAGGGTAATATCCACCGCATTACTATTGAAGAGGTGGAAGGAACGGTGCATAATGAGAGCAAAGTAATGCAACTTAGTTTAGGATAACTGTCATGTCATACCACGAGCCGTCTTATATCCGCAAAGACGCCATGGTTGCGGAAGCCCTGCGTAATTGGGAAGAATATTCCCGCGAGCAGGCTGAAATCAATGAGCAGCATTTGCGCAAGAACTCCCCTACTTCTCTATGGGGACGGCTGGAAGAGGCATTGGCTGATGACCGCCTTGATGAAGATGTTGTTTAACTCCCTCCATTCAAACCCGCCTGTCGGCGGGTTTTGCCGTTTCTGAACTGCCCGTTTTCACCCTCTCAATCTCGTTCTCCTACCGCGAACCGTTTCTGCAGTCCGAGAAATAATCTCCAAAATCGCCAGTAACAGGGTGGTAACAGGGGTAGGATTGCGACAAACGCGCCGCCTATACCCTAGCCTACCCTAAGCCATCAAAACGCTTTAAATCGCGTTTTTGGTGGTTTTTAATTTTTTTTGTAAAAACTGCTTGCCTTATTACTAACTAGATAGTAATATACACACAACCGGACAGCACAAGGCATACCGGCTCTAATAAAGGCACGTAATCATGCAATTCCAACCTATCCCTTGCGATACCACCGGCGGCATCTTGTCCGCCACTACCGATCCCCGCGCCCTGCACGTTCTACTGCGCTCTCCGAACTTACCTACCTGCAATATTGTCTTCGACGGTGACAAATACTGGTTCTACAACCCGGCTGTCGGCTGGGACAGCCGCAGGGAATTCAAAGGGCACATTCCCACCCTGCTCATCTGCGCCACCTACAGTGCTTGCACAGCCGGCCTGCCGTTCAAAGTCCGCACCATCGACCATGCCTACACCGAAGGTACTTGGGAAAACTACCTGAAATCACTTGCCTAATTAACCAACAGAGCGCCGGGACAATACCCGGCGCAGGAGAAAAATCATGAAAATCACCCGGAACGAAAAACACATCACCGTACAAGCCGAATACAACAGCGTTTTTGTGGGGCAGGCGCGCAATCTGGCCGGCAAATGGAATGACCAGGACAAAACTTGGGTATTTGATATCCGCGACGAAGCCGACGTGCTGCAGGCCTGCTATCACGCCTACGGCGAAGACGGCATCCGCACTAACAAATGCGATGTGCAGGTTACCCTGCCGACCGGCTACAGCGTGGACAAAGGCACCATCTGCTTCTTCGGCCGCCAAATCGCCCGCGCCTTCAACCGCGACAGCGGGGCCAAAGTATTCGGCGGCGTGGTCGTTAAGGCGGGCGGTTTCAGCTCCGGCGGCTCTGCCAAAAATTGGGTAACCCGTGCGCAAGCCGGTACGGTATTCATCCTGCGCGACGTATCGCGTGATTTGGTCGAGATGGAAGCCAGCCACGACACTTACGGTGACGCGGTTATCGAAATCCTGGAAACGACGGTATCGTCCCAGCCTGTCGCAGACCGTGCCGCACTGGAAGCGGAACGCGAACGTCTGCAGGCGCGTTTGGCCGAAATCAATGCCGAACTTGGCGGGCTTGGCAATGAGTGAACGGATGACGGTTAAGGCGCGGGTGCTGCACGAAACCGAGCACGCCCTACTGATTGAGGTGGACGGCCGGCAGGAGTGGATTTCGCGCCGCCATGCCGACTATCGGCGGATTTGCGATGGCGAGATTGATATATCGCCTGCACTGGCCAAGCGGCTGGGCCAGCCGTGCCGTACCCCGAGCGCGGGCATTGCCTATGATTTGTCCAAGCTGGCGGACGAGGCGGTAATCACGCCCGAATTAAAAATCACGCCGCTGCCCAACCAGCCGCAGCAGCAGGAAGCCTTTACCAAGCTGTACTCATTGCGCTGCTTCGCGCTGTTTATGCAGATGCGGGCAGGTAAAACCAAGGTAGCCATCGATATTTTGTGTAACCACGCCGCCAACGGCCGCATCGACCGCGTGTTGTGGCTGTGTCCTAATTCCGCTACCGCCACTGCGGACGAGCAGTGGCAGCGGTTTGCAGTGTGGCCGTTAGAGCGGCGCATCGTGGCGCTGGAAACGGTATCAGGCTGCGGCGCGGCCAGAATGGCGGAAATCGAGGCGTGGATTACCCTGCGCACGGCGGTGGTAGTAGACGAGAGCCAGATGATTAAGGATGACCGCGCCAACCGCTCACGCCGCCTCGCCGCTATTTTGGAGGCCGCTCCGGTCAAAGGGATATTGAGCGGCACACCGATTACGCAAAACGTGCAGGATTTGTACAACCAAGCCCGCGCCTTGGATTGGCGGATTTTCGGTTACCGCAACATCCACCAGTTCAAACGCGCCCATTTGGTGATGTCCGACAAATTCCCCGGCCTAATACGCGATACCAAAAATACCGAATACTTGAGCCGGCGGCTGCAGCCGTTTGTGTACGAGTGGTTTGACGATTACGGCAGCCGGCAAACCCGCCGAACTGTCTATGTGAATTTGAGCGATGCGCAGCAGGAATGGATTTGGCGCATCAAGGAGGCGGTATTGAGCCGCCTGCGCAATTACACCGAACGCAGCACCGATATTTACCTGCTGTTTACCGCATTGCAGGGTGTGTTGAGCGGTTATGTGTCCGAGCGCGCCATGCGGCATATCTTCGCCGACGACAGGCGCCGTGTCCTGTGCCTGTACCCGCCCAAGCTGGATTGTCTGACGGAACTGGTTGCGGATTTGGACGAGCAGGTTGTGATTTGGTGTACCCGCCTGCACGAGCTGCATAGTGTCGCCGAGAGGCTGCCTGACGCGGTGTGTGTCAGCGGCGAACAGCCCGCCGCCGAGCGACACCGGCTGATTCAGAGCTTTCGACAAAGCCGCAACGGCCGGCTGGTAGCGATGCTTCAGGTAGCCAAACGGGCGATTGAGATGAGCGAATGCAACGAGGTGGTGTACTACGGGCACAGCTTTGATTTTGAGAGCCGCGAGCAGTCGGCATGGCGCACCCTGTTACCGGGCAAAACCGATGTGTGCCGCTACACCGACTTGGTGTACGGCAACTCCTTGGACGAGCGCATCTTGGCCAGCCACGGCAAAAAGCGCCATGTGGTGCGCGACTTTTTGGATTTGCTCAAACAAGACCGCGAGCGGGCGCTCGCAGAACTGGAGCAGTTATGAAAAACCTAGCAATTAATGTTTATGAGGCCGTTAAACAGCGGTTAAACGTGGTTTTTAACGAGTTTGACAACGTGTATGTGTCATTCAGCGGCGGTAAAGACAGCGGCTTGTTGTTGTCGCTGACCCTGCAATATATGCGCGAACACGGCATCACCAAGCCAATCGGCGTGATGCATCAGGATTTCGAGGCGCAGTACACCGCCACCACGGATTACGTTACCCGCACCATGCTGGGCAACCCCGACCTGATCCGGCCTTATTGGCTGTGTCTGCCGATGGCGGTGGATACCGCCGCCAGCGCCCACGAGCAGTATTGGTATCCGTGGCAGCGCGGCAAAGAGGCAGTGTGGGTGCGGCCGATGCCGGATTACCCCTGCGTGATCAACCTTGCCAACCCGCCAGATTTTTACCGCGAAAACATGCACCAAACCGAAATCTACAAGCGCTTCGGCGAGTGGTACCACTGTCACGAGTGCGGCGGGCATGGCAAGACCATCGGCCTTATCGGCATCCGCGCCCAAGAGAGTTTAAACCGTTGGCGCGCGGTGTGCGGCGAAAAGAACAAATACCGCTGCCTGTCGTGGACGACGCACAATCCGGACGGTACCTATACCGCCTACCCGCTCTACGACTGGACGACGGAAGACGTATGGACAGCCAATGCCCGTTTCGGTTTTGACTACAACCATATCTACGACCTGATGTATTACGCCGGCGTGAGCCCCGCCAAGATGCGGGTAGCCAGTCCGTATAGTAGCGCAGCCTTAAGCGGCATCAACCTGTATCGCGTCATCGAGCCGGAGATGTGGGCAAAGCTGATCGGGCGGGTTCAGGGTGCCAATTTCGCCGCCCTCTACGCCAACACCAAGGCGCTGGGCTGGCGGCATATTGATTTACCGCCCGGCCATACTTGGCGCAGCTTTGTCGAGTTTTTATTGTCCACGCTGCCTGAAGACATCCGGCGCAATTACCAAGACAAATTCACCACCAGCATCAAATTTTGGCGCGAGAAGGGCGGGGTGCTGTCGCAGAAAACCATACAAGACCTGCAGCGTATGGGTATCCCGTGCCATGTGTCGCCCAATCCGAGCAACTACAGAACGGACAAAGTGCCGGTGACGTTTGACGAGTACCCGGACGATGCGCCGATAGATGATTTTGCGATGGTGCCCAGCTACAAACGCATGGCTGTCTGCATCCTTAAAAACGACCACACCTGCAAATACATGGGCTTTTCGCAGACCAAGGAGCAGACCGCCAAGCGCCGTCGCGCCCTAGAACAGTATGCCGCCTTATAGGAGATTAATCATGACCAGCCCTGTTTACAACGTGATCAAAGTGCCGCTGGAAAAAATCCACGCCAACAGCTACAACCCCAATTCCGTCGCCCCGCCGGAAATGAAACTGCTGGAGCTGTCAATTTGGGAAGACGGCTATACCATGCCCATCGTGTGCTACCGCCTGCCTGACAGCGACGAGTACGAAATCGTGGACGGCTACCACCGCTACACCGTGATGCGCACCAGCGAGCGCATCCGCAAACGTGAAGGCGGCCTGCTGCCGGTAGTGGTAATCGACAAGCCCATCAGCAACCGCATGGCCAGCACCATCCGCCATAACCGTGCCCGCGGCAGCCACAGTATCGACCTGATGAAAAACATCGTCGCCCAACTGGTGGAAGCCGGGATGAGCGACAACTGGATACGCAAGCACATCGGCATGGACACCGACGAGCTGCTGCGGCTGAAACAGATTACCGGCATCGCAGCCCTGTTTGCCGAGCGCGATTTCGGCACGGCGTGGGTGGCCACCAATGAGGAAGCAGAAAATGCTTGAGTGGCTATCCCGCCTGCTCTCGCCGCCGCCTACCTTCCGCGAGGCAGGCGATCGGTGGCTCGCTTCGCGGGCAGAACGGTGGGTGCCGGTAGTGCGGTATTACAACCGCCAACTGTTCGAGCGGCATGTCTATCCCGTGTTTGGCCGCACCCGTATTGACCGGGTGTCGGTGGCGCAGGTGCGCGAGATGATTTTGGGATACGAGCGGCAGGCACCGACTCAAGCACGCCGCCTGCTGCAAAAAATCGCCCGTGTGTTTGACTACGCTATCGCCAGCGGCTGGTGCCGCTACAACCCGACGGCCGGACTGGCTACCGTGCTGCGTCCACCGGTTCGCAGCGCCGGATTTGCCTTTGCCCCGATTAAAGATATGCCGGCCTTGATGCGCAGCCTGTCCGAACACCCGGTGGACAACCGCGCGGCGGAAACGGCCTTTTGGCTCATTGCCTATACCGCCGTGCGGCGCGGCGAAGCAGCCTTGGCAGGGGTGGATGAATTTGATTTGGCAGACGGGCTGTGGACGATACCGGCCGCCAGAATGAAGATGCGGCGCGAGCATTTGGTACCGCTGGCGCCGCAAGTAGCCGCCTTATTGGCAGGATGGCTGGCATATCGGGAGCAGGTCGGCATCACGGGGGATAAGATGTTTGGCGAGTTGCAGGGTTGGATGATATTGGACGTACTGACTAAAGCCCGCTGGCGCGGCCGCATGACCATCCACGGCTGGCGCAAGGTATTCAGCACCCATGCCCACGAGTCCGGCTTGTGGCCGGTGGATGCCATCGAAATGCAGCTCGCCCACATTATCGGCGGAGTACGCGGTGTGTATAATAAGGCACTTTTACTGCCCGAGCGCCGCAAACTCATGGCCTGGTATGCCGATGAGATCGACAAATGGCGCAGGGGCTCTGCAAAATAGATGTTTTAAGCGACAGGAGTATGCCGGTGTCCAATGCCAAAACCGATCATAGCCGCGCCTTAAGAGCGGCAACGGCCAAAGCGGCCATGAAAAAACGCAGGGAAAGTGCTGATTACAAGCAATTAAGCTTGGCCGGCGATACCGCCATTATTGATGAATTTATCCGCCATTTGGACGGTACCGGTGAGAGCGGCCGCATCCGGCAACTAGCTGTTATCAACCGCATATTGTCCGATAAAAAATAAAGGCTGTTTTCAGAAGCCACCTAAACATCGTTGTTTGGGTGGCTTTTTTGCGCACTGAAGCGGCGCAAGCCACCCCTGCCCATGTGCGCAGGCACAATGCGGCAATGGATACCAAAACCCCACTCACTATCAAATTATCCGCCGGCATCGATACCGAGTTTTTGCAGCCGACCGAAGACCAGCCGCGCCGCTTTAAGGGTGTGGCCAACTCCGGCCGTGCATTTGGCAACGGCTCTTATCAGATGGTGGTTGATTTCGCCAACCTGACCTACAAACCCAAAACCGCCGTGCTGGTGGAGCACAACGGCCACATGGTGGCCGGTGTCTGCACCTTGAGCGTGACCGCCGAAGGCCTGATTGCCGAAGGCGAGCTGCTGGACAACGAGTACGGCAACATGGTGGCCGATGCCTCCGACCACGAATTCCCGTGGGAGATGTCTGCCTATGTGCAGGCCGCCCGCTACGAGGAGCTGGCCGCCGGTGCCAAGCTGTCGGTCAACGGACACGAGGTGGCCGGGCCCGCGCTGATTATGCGCGACTGCACCATCCGCGAAGTGTCGTTTACGCCCGTCGGTGTGGACGGCAACACATCCGCCGTGGCTTTGAGCAACGGCAAGCCATTTGATTACACCCCCAACCAACCCCAGGAGTTGAGCATGAATGCTGAAGAGCAAAAGGCGTTTGACGAACTCAAACAGGAAGTCGAAACCCTGAAACAGGAAAACGCCGATTTGAAAAAGTCCAAACGTAAGGCGCAGGTAAACGCCAAGTTGTCCGCCGCCGGCTTTGCCGAAAAAGCGGACGGTGAGGGCTTCGTAGGTGTGTCCGCCGCCACCTATACCGCGCTGCTGTCTGCCGGTGACGATGATTTGGCCGCAATGGTGGCCGATCTGCATTCGCCACAGGCCGAAGGCAAGCAAACCCCGCCTGCCGCGCTGTTGTCGGATACCAAGCCGCCTGCCGAGCAGGACGCCCCCGACGGCGTGAAATTGTCCGCCGCCACCAGCAAAGGCTCTTTTGGAGGCCAATATGTCTGAAAAAACCAATCCGCAAACCCTGGGCCCGGTTACCGGCTCTTTCCTGAAATACGAAGCTACCCCGATGACCCGCGCGAGTGTGCCAGCCGCCAAAGGCACCAAGATGGGCACCTTCGTCGATTATCCGTTGCGCGGCAAGAAGCTGCTGGCGCTGACCAACGAAGAGGACGGCAAAGTGCAGGTGCAGCCGCATAACTGCGTAATTGACCTGACTCTGGTCAAAGAGACCGATGTCAATGCCGCAGCCTCCACCGGCGGCAACCTCGAAGGCCTGCAGAAAGACGGCGACCCCTACGGCATCGTCTACCAAGGCACTCCGGCTAAATAAGGCTACCTGAAAAGGCTGCCTGAAATGCGTACGGCGGCGCTGTATCCGCCGCCTGCGCCCCACTATCCATTAAGCAAAGGAATATCCCATGCCATTGTCCGATAACAGCAAGTTCGGCATCAAAGCGCTGACTCAAGCCATCAACAAGGTTCCGCCACAGCCGACGCAAATCCGCGATTTGGGCCTGTTTGTGCCCCAATATCTGACCACCACCTACGTCGACATCGAAAACCGCGATGGCACCCTGAAACTGGTGCAGAGTAAAGAGCGTGGCGTAGCCGGTGCGCCGGTGGACGACAAAGTCCGTACCATCCGCACCTTTAAAATCCCCCACCTACCGATTAACGATGTGGTGCGCGCCGATGACGTGCAAAACGTGCGCGCTTTCGGCAGCACGCAGGCGGAAACCGTGCAAGAGAAGGTAACCGACAAGCTGGCCGATGCCAAAAACAACCTCGAAATGACCCGCGAACACCTGATGCTGGGTGCCTTGTGCGGCAAGATTTTGGATGCCGACGGCAGCGAGCTGTACAACATCTACAACGAGTTCGGCCTGACCCGTAAAACCTACGACTGGGCTTTGGATACCAATACCACCGAAGTAGGCGCAGTTATCGACAAAACGCTGGCCGAGCAGCGCGCCAAACTCAAGGGTGCCTATGTGACGGGTTGGGTGGCTCTTTGCGGCATTGATTTCTTGGCCGCGTTGAAATACCACGAATCCATCAAGCACATGTACGAGCGTTACCGCGACGGCGCCGCCTATCGCGAAGGCAACGGCATCAACCCCATCGAGTTTGAGCACAACGGCATCAAGTTTATCCACTACACCGGTAACTTTGGCAACAAGGCGGCCAAAATCAAACCGGAAGAGGCCATCCTGCTGCCGGTGGGCAACAAGCTCTATGCCGAGTATTTCGCGCCCGGCGACATGAATGAGACTGTGAACACCAAGGCTCTGCCGTACTACGCCACCCGCGAGAAACTGCGCCACGATTTGGGCTGGAGCCTGCGCGCCCAATCCAACCCGCTGCCGCTGGTATTGCGCCCCGAGCTGGTGGCTACACTGACCGTTTAACCTGTTGCCGGGGCAGCCGCCCCGGCCGGAGGAAAACATGGAAGATTTTGCCGATAAAGCCAAAGGCCTAAGCCATTACCAAAAACAAGACATCCGCCGGGCGATGGCGGATGCCTTGAGCCGGGGGATGGTACTCACCCGGGAGCAAATCGACGAAGCTGTGGCTACGATGATTTATATGGATGAATTATTAGGTCGAGATTGATGTCGTCATCCCCGAACTGCTGGAGCCGCTCCGACCATCGCGCCACATCCTCCAGCGTATGTGGATACAGGGGGGCAACCTTGTTGTTTTGGATTTGGATAAGCAACATGCGCAGGGCCAGTGCGTCGGCATCGGATTTTTTCATGATATTTCCTTTGTGTTGTTAAGTGGAACAGTATTTTAACCAAAACAGGCTACCTGAAAAATGAGCAGCATCATTACCCGACAAGACCTCATCGACCGCTTCGGCGAAGACGAATTGGTGGTTTTGACCGACCGCGAAGGCCGGGGCGTTATCGATGACGAGGTACTCAACCGCGCTATTGAGGACGCCGAAGCCGAAACGGCGGCCTACATCCAAGCCGCCGGGCTGGTGCTGCCCTCGCCGCCCAAGGTGCTGGTAATTAAGGTGTGCGACATCGCCCGCTACTACCTGCACGACAACGGCGAAACACAGGTGGTTTTAGACCGCTACAAGCAGGCGATTGCCTGGTTGCGTGATGTGGTACGCAACCCGCGCCTGCTTGACCCCGATGCGGTGGTGGCCGATGCCAAGCCATCGGCTTGCGCCGTCCGTCCCAACGTGCCCGAAGACAACTGGGAGATTGCACCTAGATGCAGATGATAATCCAAACCGACCTGCCGCCCTTAGCTAGGCAGCTGACCCGGCTGGCGGGACGGTTGCAGGATTTGACCCCGGTTATGTCGTCCATCGGCGGTTTGGTGGAGGGTAGCACCCGCCGCCGCATTGCCGAGGAAAAAACCACGCCGGAAGGCGACCCTTGGAAGCCCCTGTCTGCCCGCACCATCGCGGCCAAAACCAGCCGCAGCGGCAAAACGCGCGGCGGCATTTTGGTAGACCGTGGCAACCTGCTCAAGAGCATTACCCACGAGGCGGCGGCCGACAGTGTGATTATCGGCTCGGTCATGCTCTACGCCCGCTGGCTGCAGGAAGGTACGCAGCGCATGGAAGCCCGCCCGTTTTTGGGTTTGTCCGATAAGGACTACCGCGATATTGACGAGCTGTTGGCCGATTGGCTCAACGGCCTGATTGAGGAGGCGTAATGGCCGATTTGCCAATGCACAGCAACCTGCTGGCGGTGTACCCGCACATATTGGAGCGCATGAAAACCGTACCCGGCGTGAAGTCGGTACGCGAGGTGGGCGATCTCAACCACCTGCTCAATACTGCCGACAAGCGCCGCCTGGCGGCTGCGGTGGACGGCGCGGTGTATGTGGTATTCGGCGGCAACAGCCCCGACGGTACCGCCGGCGGCGGGCGCATGATAAAGGAAACTCTGTACTTTACTTTTGTCCTGTGCCGCCATAACCCGGGCGAAAAGCCCATCCTGTATGAGGCCGGGCAAACACTGGCCGCTATCCAGCAGGCGTTTCAAGGCTGGGATGCCGGGCGCGAATATGTGGCCGGGCCGTTCCAACGCACCGCTTCGCCCGCTATCGAGTACAACGACAAGTTTGTGTTTTTCCCGATCAGCTTTACCGTGCCCGTGGTGCTGCGCGCCAAGGCCGATTAACCCCCGTTTAACCCACGTTTAAAGGAGCAATAAATGTCCCGTTTACAAGACGACGGCCTGATTGTCGAAGGCACCGTGATGGCGCGCAACCGCCGCCTGCCCGATACCGGCTTTTTGCCCATCGGCAACGTTACCGCCCTCAAACTCAAGACCGAGAGCGAAAAGAAAACCCGTACCAGCAAGCAGAAAGGCAGCTACGGCCAGGCGCTGGATACCATCACCATTAAAAAACCGACCACCGTGTCCTTTACCCTGGATACGTTCGACAAGACCAATTTGGCAATGGTGCTGATGGGTGCCGACAGCGTGGTGGATGCCTCTGCGGTCAAAACCACCGACCAGCCGGTTACCATTGCCAAAAAAGGCATTTGGATCAGCCTCGGCCACGCCAACCTCGACCCGACCAAGGTTATTGTCAAAAACGCCGCCGGCACCAAGGTGGACGAAACCGACTACGAACTCAACGCCAATATCGGCCTGGTGCTGATTAAGGAGTCTTGCACCACCGTGCAGGACGGCGAAGAGGTCAAAATCACCCATACCACCAAGGCGGGCGGCGGTTTCCACATTGATGCCGACAAGGTGAGCGACTGGGATTTGGAAATCCTCGTGGATACTACCAACCGCGTCAACGGCAAAGAGGGTAAGCTGCATATCCCGTCTGCCGTGATTGCCTCCGATTCCGAGCTGGATTGGTTTGCCGACGACTTTAACAGCGCCAGCTTTTCCGGCAACACGGTGCTGGTGGCCGGTTATCCATCCTCCTACAGCTACAGCGAATTTAACTAACCTCTATCCCTACCTCTGCAAACTCCGAGACTTCGGCGGCCTTCCTGGCCGCCTTTTTTTACGGGCGGCATAGGTGCTGAAGCGCTTACCGCCACCCGTAGGCTACCTGAAATCCATACTGCGCCATCATGGCGACAAGTGCGAGCAAAAAATGGCAAAACAGATCGAAGCAGGCTTAAAAATCAAGGCTGGCGTGGAAGGTGCGGAAACCCTGCGCCGATTGGCCGATGAAATCGAAGCGATGGGCGGCGATACCGCCCAGCTGCGCGAACAGAGTAAATCTTTGGGCGAGGCGTGGCAGCGGGTGGCGGCGCAACAGGCATTGATTGCCCGTTTCCGCGAGCTCAAAACCGAATCGCGCGGTTTGGCTGACGAGCTGGCCGCTACGCAGGCAAACATCAATACGCTGGCGCAGCGGATGCAGGCCGACCCGTCGGCGGCATTACGCCGACAGTTTGATGCGGCCACGCAAAAGGCCGCGCGGCTCAAGGATAAACAATCGGAGTTGCAGCAGAGTTTGCAAAGGGTGCGCAACGAGATGCGCGCCGCCGAGCTGCCAACCCGTAACCTGCACCAAGAGCAGGCGCGCTTGGGTGAGGCTGCCAAAGCTGCCGAAGCCAAACTGCACGGATTAACTGTCGAGGCGCAGCGCCTCAAGGCGACGGCTGCCGCCCGCGTACGGCTGGGATTGGATGTGGACGACCGGGTACGCCGCGAAATTACCGCCACCACCTCCGCCTACCGTCTCCTGCGCAGCAGCGGCACCCTGACCAAGCAGCAGCTCGCCCGCGCCACCGAGCTGTACAAGGCCCGGCTGCGCGAACTCAAGGCCGAGCTGGATGGTGTGCCGGGCAAGATGAGTCCGATTGCCTCCTCGCTCAAAACTTTGGGTAAAGCCGGGCTGGCCGCCGCCGGGGTTGGTGGCGGGTTGTACGCAGTCAAAGAGGGCGTGCAGGCGATTTTGGATAAGACCCAAGAGTTCCAGCAAATCCGCAAGCGCCTGGACTACGCTTTCGGCGGTGCCGAAGAGGGCGGCAAGCAGCTGGACTTTGTGCGCGGCGTGGTCGAGCGCCTGGGCTTGGATATGGTCAGCGCCGCCAACGGCTACGCCCAGCTGGCCGCCGCCACCAAAGACCTCAACATCAGCCACGCTCAAACCCAGCAGATTTTCAGCGGCGTGGCCAATGCCGTGGCCGCCATGAACCTGTCCGCCGATGAGGCCAACGGCGTGTTCTTGGCACTCTCCCAGATTGCAGGTAAGGGCAAAGTCAGCATGGAAGAGCTGCGCGGCCAGTTGGGCGAGCGGCTCTCTCCGGCAATGGCGATTGCCGCCAAATCAATGGGCGTCACCACCGCCGAGCTGGAAAAAATGGTCGAATCCGGCATCAGTGCCGAAGAGTTCCTGCCCAAATTCGGCGCAGCCTTGGAGCAGGCGTTTGCCGCCGATGCCGCCCGCAATGTGGAAACGCTCAACGGCCAAATCAACCTGCTTAAAAACCGCTTCGCCGAACTGCTCAACGGCTTCGGCGAAGGCGGCGTGGCCGAAGCCGCTATTGCGGTGCTGCAAGACGTCGGCGAAATGCTGGACTGGTTGGAAGAGCGCATCAACGGCATGGATGCCACCGTATCCGGCGGCCTGAAAGACACCTTTGTTTCCGCCTACGATGCCATCAAAGAGGGCGCGGTCGCCGTCTATGATTTATTAGACAACGTGCTGGATGTCATCAACAGCATCGGCGGCGGTATCTCTACCTTGGCCGGTAACAGTGCCGAGGATTTCGACTTTATCAAAGGCCTAATCAACAGTATCAATATCGCCTTGGGTACGTTGCGCGACGGCATCAGCGCCATCGGCATCGGTATCGACCTGATGGCGGGGGCGGCAATTCAGGGCGCGGCCTTAATCAGCGAGGCTCTGTCCAAAATCACCACCGGCGACGTGTCCGAACAGTACAAACGCGCCGCCGAAGAGATGACGGCCGCCGCCGAAAAACACTATGCCGCAGCCGAACAGGCGGCGATGGAGTTTGAGTCCAAGACCGCCGAAGCCATCCGCAAGGGTGCGGAAACCGAACAAGACCGCTATCAGCGGCTGGAGCAAGAGGCACGGGCAGCCTACCAATCTGCCGCTGATGCCGCCATCAAAGCCGCAGAGGATGCGCGCTCGGCGCAGGATAAGGCTAATGCCGCCATCGGCACCGCTGCCGAGCAGATGGCAACCAAACAGGCGCAGGAAGCCAACCGTGCCGCCGGGGCAGCCGCCGCGGCCGCACAGAAGGCGGAAGACGAATGGCTAAAAGCCTTTGTGAATATCGGTGGCGAAACCGAAGTGGCGGCCAAAATCACCGCACCGCTGCGCGATGCCGGTTTGGCTGCGCAAACCACCGCACAGGATGTCGGCCAAGTATCCAAAGCCTTAGCCGATGCCAAAGGCGCGGCCAGCGGCTTGGGTTTGGATTTGCGTGCCGCGATGAGCGAGCCGACTCCGGCCATGCAGTCGATGCTCGGCAATTTGGACAAGCTGCGCGGCGGCTGGCAGGAGATGCAGGAGAGCGGCATCAATGCCGCCTCGCTGGTGCGCCAGGCGATGTCCGGCATGCTCAAGACTGCTGCTAACGAAGCCGACTTGCAGGCGGTCAAGCAGCAGTTCGCCCGACTCGGCCAAGAGGGGCGGCTCTCCATGCAGGAGGTCGAACAGGGCATCATCGATGCCGACCTGCGTTTGCAGGAGCTCAAAGGTACGGTTGACCCCGTAACTGCTGCCTTTAAGCGCTTGGGTATCCAAACCAAGGAGTCGCTCACACTGGCCGCGCGCAATATGCAGTCCGCCTTTGAGACGGCCAAGGCCAGCGGCCAAGCCAGCACCGAAACGCTCAACAACGCATTCAAGCGCGCCGCCGATGCCGCGCTGGCTTCCGGCGACGCGCAGATGGCGGCTTGGGTGCGCAGCAATGCCGCCCTCTACGGCTACCGCTTGGAGATGGACAACACCGGCAAGACTTCGCTTCAGCTGGCGCAGACAGTGGAGTCGTCTGCCAACCGCCAAACCTCGGCCATCAACCGCAGCGCCGCTGCGGCCAAACAACAGTCCGAGGCCATGAGTAGCACCGCCCAAGCGGCACAACAGGCTTCAGGCGGCCTTAAAACCTACAAGGCGGTTACTTTTGACATCCTGTCCGCCAACCTGCACACCGCCGAATCGGCGCAGAAGCTGCGCGATGCGCTCAAAGAGGTACGCGGCGCGGCCATCCAGCCGTTTGCCGGTGCCAATGCCGCATGGCGGCAGCGCATTGCCATGATCAAAGATTACGAGCAGTCGCTGCGTGGTGCCAAGGCGATGACCGAACAGCTCAACGCCAAGGTCGAGGCGGGCACGGTTACCTTGGAGGATTTGTCGGTGGCCACCGGCCATGCCGCCGGCGAATTTGCCAAACTGGACAACACCACCTTATCCGGGCTCAACAGCGCCATCGACAAGGCGCGCGACAAGATACAGGCTTTGCAGGATGAGGCAGCGTCCACCCGTGCCGCGCTCGAAGCCGAGCTGGCCGAACTCTCCGGTGACACCTCCAAAAAGGCCGAACTGGAGCAGGAAAACAAATTACGCGAGCTCAACCTCAAACTGGCGGAGGCCGAGCGCGCGCAAAACAGCAAGGCGGTGGCCGAATACCGTCAAGCGGTGGAATTGCAGGAGCGCCTGTATCAGGCCAAACAGCAACAGGCCGAGGCCGAGCGCATCCGCAAGGCCGAAGAGGCGGCAGCCAAAGAAGAGGCCAAAGCTGCGCCTGCCGCACCGGTACAGCAACAGGTGCTACAGATCGGCGAAGCCCGCGTGTCGCTCGACGGTACGCAGGAAGCGGCACGGCAGCTGGCCGATGCCCTGCGCGGCCGCGACGACGTGCTGGTGGATAAAGCCATAAAAACCCTGTTGCAACGGCTGCATGACGAAATCAAAAGGAGCCAATAAATGAGTACGTGGAAATTAGTACGCCAAGATAACGGCGCGGCGGTAGAGCTGCCGCAGGATATGCGCTGGACGGATGAGTTCGAGTGGTCGGCGGTGGCGCAGACCGCGCCCGTGTACAGCTTGGGCGGCGCGGTGCTGGTGCAGCAGGGGCTCAAACTGGCCGGCCGACCCATCAGCTTAGAGGGGGAGTGGGTATGGCACGGGCTCACCACCCTACGCACCCTGCGCGAGTGGTCGGACGTCCCCGGCCTGCAGCTGACCCTGCATCATTATGACGGCCGCACGTTTAACGTGATTTTCCGGCTGCACGACAAGGTATTCGGCCAGGCCGAGCCGGTGCATTACGCCACCCCCGAGGCCGAGGACGACCGCTACACCTTCGGCATCCTGCTGATGACGGTTTAACCCTGATTTAAACCCGGGTTAAATTGCGTGCTGAACCGCTTACCGACACCCCTTCTAGGGGTGTTTTTTATCATTCAGGCTACCTGAAAACCATCCCGAAATCATGCCATGCCGCAGACTACCCGCCTCACCCAGCAAGACCTCAAAATTTACCCGTCAGAACGCCTGACCGACACCCCGGACGGCGGCGGCTTGATGCGCGGCACGCCGCTCACCGGCGCGGATAACGAGCTGTTTTCGCCCGTATCCGATGTCGACCGTACTTTAGGCAGCGTGGATGCGCGCCTGATTTACCCCGGCGTGCTGCGCAACGATGCCGAGCCCTTGTACGGCGCGCATTTCATCATTTCGCAGCCGCCGAAGACCGATAACGTCTCCTATCTGTGCGCCCGCGCCGGGCATTACGGTGAGGAGCGGCAGGAAATCATGCCGCGTATCGAGGCATACAGCGTGCCGACGATTGAGAGCCCGATGACCCTGATGGGCAACCAGCTGCGCGGCAGCCGCATAGTGCAGGCCTACCAACGCCCCGAGCAGACCCTGCCCGTGGTCGGCCAACGCTACTGCCTCAAATCCGCCACCGCCCAGCAGTATATGCGTGTGATGGATGTGCAGCACGAGGTACGCACCTTCGAGACCCCCGAGGGCAAAGAGTTCCAACGCCGCGTGGTCAAAATGGAGATTTCCGATGCGCTGGTACACGACTTCCCGGGCGTGGCCTATCCCTCGCCTACCTACGCCAACCCGCCCTCCCAACTGCTGGAAACGCAGGTGGCCGATACCGCCAGCTATTACGGCGTGCGCCCGCTGGCCGCACCGATTACCGCTCAATCCGGCATGATTCAGGTCGACCAGATTTACGAAAAGCTGGTGCCGACCTCCATCATCGAGACCGCCTTTGCCGACCAATTCCCCACCGGGGCGGGGGTGTGGATTCCGACCGCCCCGCGCCGCCGTATGGCGCAGATTGCCGGCAGCTACAGCGGCGACATCTATCTGGAGTCATCCGTACAGCCAGGCACGGTGGAGCTGCCCGGTTACACCGACGACGGGCAAGGCCACCTGAAAAAAGACAACAGCGGCGATGTGTTGGCGGTGGACTACGAAAAAGGCGTGATCCGCGCCGCCAGCGGTTTTGATTTGGAGGTATTGGCCGTGCCGGCCGCCCGCTACAGCGCCGCCAACTATACCGCCATCATCAACGTGGACGACACCAATCAGGGTACGGAGTGGGCTCCATTGCTGCGTCCCAAACCCGCCCCCGGCGCAACTGCTGTGTCCTTTATCAGCGGCGGCAACTGGTACACCCTGACCGATAACGGCGATTATGTGCTGCGCGATGCCGACGGCACCGTGCGCGGCCGGGTCGAGCGCAGCGGCTCGGTGTTGATTTCACTGCCTGCCCAGCCTGATGTGGACAGTAAAATCGTTGTCGCCTGGTCGCCCTTGGACGCCTTTAAGGCCATTGACGGGCAGGAGCCTGGCAATACTGTGACCCTGCCGCCGATGCAGCCCACCAGCCGCCTCACCGACAACGGCCTGCAAAACATCAAGCCCGGCACCCTGCGCCTGGGTTGGAGCCATAACGGCAGTAAGAGCGCTACCGACAGCAACGGTGCATTGAGCGGCGACGTGCAGGGCGCGGTGGATTATGCACAGGGCATCATCACCCTGCAAAACGCCCCCAATGCCGCCTACAGCGTAACCGCCGATGTTTACACCGAGCAGCGTACGGTCAAGCAGATGGCGCTCACCACCAATGCCGACTTGGTGGGCGGCACCATCGGCCCCTGTCAGGCCGGCACGGTGCTGATTGAGGTAACCGCCACGTTTTCCGAGAGCGAGAGCAAGTCTTATTGGGATTGGTCGGCCGTGTCCGGTTTCGGCCAGTCTGCCCGCCGTGGTACGCGCACCCATTCCAGCCGACGTGCCTACGCCCACGCCATCTCCGATGACGGCAACGGCGGCTTGGTGCTCTACGGCAAAAAGCTGCCCGGCGCTACCATCAACTACGTATCCGGTACGTTTAGCATTCCGCTGGCCGCGCTGGCACGGGATGCGCGGCATATCCGCTACCAAGACCACCAAATCGACAACAAGGCCACGCCCATCAGTATCAGCGTGGTGGATGACGGCGGGCCGCAGCGCAAATACAGCGCATCGGTTTCTGCCGCCACCGTGTCCTACATCGCCGCCGGTGCGGCCACCCGGCATCTGACCCTGACCTTGTCCAACAACAGCCAGGCAGCCAATGTGTTGCAAAACAAGCCGTGGCCGCGCCAATGCCTGCTCAACTCATGGGTATTCCGCCTGGGCAGCACCCGCTTAATCGAGCGCGACGGCACCCTGTACAAAAACATCGACCCCAAAACCGGCAACGGCGAGGCGGTGGGTTATTTGGATGCCCTAAGCGGCGAGTTAGTATTTAAGGATGCCGGTGCTTCCGGCGATGTGGTTATTGAGGCGGGCGTGTACAGCCTGGCCGATATGCGGCTCAAGCAGTATTACGGCCGCACCCCCGCCGCCCCGGTCAAACCGCAGAGCTTTACCGTGTACGCCGAGGCTGCCGGCCACACCCGCACCGGCACTTCACAGGCCGACGAGAGCATCACCGGCGAGATTACCGGCCACATCGACACCGAGACCGGGTTTTTCCGGGTGGCGTGCGCCGAGGTGTTTGCCCCCGAAAGCCTGCGCTTTAACGTGGTATCGCAGTCCTATATCCCGCTGGATAGCAGCATCATCGGTATTGATGCGGTACGCCTGCCGCCGGACGGCAAAGTGCCGATTTTTAGGCGTGGTGACATGATTGTGATCGGCAACAAGCGCAGCCATGATTTGGGCAGTGCGCATTCTGCCGGCCAAACCGTATCGCTCGGCCGTGCCGACATCGACCGCGCCAGCGTGGTGGATGCCGCCGGGGTACATGTGGATGCGGGTAAGTACGACATCGACCTGCGCCAGGGCAAACTGACATGGGCCGACCCGCTGGATTTGAGCGGCCACACCATGCCGCTCACCGCCCACACCGCGCAGGAAGAAGAAAACCGCGTGGTCAATGTGGATATTTCAGGCCGCCTCAAGTTGCAGTTTCAGGTAGCCCGCGCCTACCCGAAAGAGGGCACTTATGTGTCTTCCGCCTTGGTGGCCGGCGACCTGCTCGTACGCCATACCGCGCCGTTCGCCATGCAGTCGTGGGGCAGGAAATGGTTGGACAGGGCAGACAGCGACCCGATTCTGGCCAAGCTCAACGTCAAGGACTACCCGATTAAGCTGGTGAGCGCGGGCGCGATTACCGAGCGCTGGCTCATCCTGTTTGACAGCGACAGTCAGTTTAAATTGTACGGCGAGCATTTGGGCTTGGTGTTGCAGAGCGACACCACCACCGACCTTGCCCCTGTTAATCCCGCTACCGGCAAACCGTATTTCACCCTGCCCAAATTCGCCTTCGGCGGCGGCTGGCAGGTCGGCAACTGCGTACGGTTTAACACCTACGGCACACCGTGGCCGATATGGATTCTGCGCGCCGTACAGCCGTCACCCACCGCACAAAAAACCAAGGACGGCTTTACCGGCTGTCTGCGCGGCAACACCGTCGATATTTAACCAGCATTTAACAGGAGTTTAACCATGATTCAAACCGAGCTTAAACCGGTTACCGTGTACCGCAGCACCGACACCGGCGCGCCGCAACTGACCGGTACCGCCGGCAGCCTGAAGACCGTACTCAAAGCCTGCCTGGTCGAAGGCTACGGCAGCCAGCCCGCCTTGGGTTGGGAAATGAAATACGAAGACAACACCACTGGCGTATTCAAGAGCAAAGATCCCAAATCACCCAATGCGGCTTTGCAGGTCAAGAACTCGGAAAAATTTGTCGCCGACTTGGCGATGATGATCGAACCGAGCGGCTTGGATGCCGCCCGTAAAATCGCCACCCAGCAAGGTAGACGCTTTCAATATCAGCGCAGCGGACTGGCCGGCAACAAATGGATTCTGGTCGGCCACGGCCGGGCGTTTGTGCTGGTGCTGGCCGGATACTATAAATCCCGTATGCTGTGGTTCGGCGATTTTCCCAGTTTGGCGGTTGGCGATACTGGCAACTGTGCCTTACTGTATAGCAGCGACGGCACGGCCAATATGATTGGTACTGGCCAAAGTTACCAGGCACCATACCTTATCGGTTCAAGTTCCGGTAATGGCCGGGTTACTCTGGCCAAGTCCTATAACGGATTGTCTTTAGGTAGTAACGATAGTGCTCTGAGTTCATTATGCAGTGCTTGGACTAGGGCGGTTTTCCCGGATGTGATTACCAACGGCTTGGCAATCAGCGAATGTTATATAAACGAATCGATTGAAAGCAAATATCCCCTGCGCGGCCTGTTGCCCGGATTGTATTGTTGCGCCAATAATCTGAATACGCTTGAAGAATGGAGCAGTATGGACAACTTTATCGGCAGTAGCGACCAATTTTTTAATCTCGGTCTGACGGATGCTGGCAACACGGAATATGGCTATTTCCTCATCAACACAACCGCCTGGCGTGCCTAAATGAACCTGCTGATTTCCGACGGGCTGCTGCTCTACGCGCCTCTCCGCCCCACCGAACCGCGGCGCCTGGTTGTGCCGGACGGCATGCTGCTCAAAGACTACCTCAACGGCGGCACCGGCTACTTCGCCGGTACCGCCGGCGGTATCGTCACCGTGGACGGCCGCCCGGCTTCGCGCCGCGTGCTGTGCCTGCGCCGCGACAATTTCCAGCTGGTGCGCGACACCTGGTCTAAGGAGGACGGCACCTACCTGCTGCCGCACCTCAACCCCAAGCTCGACTACATCGTGATGGCGGTCGACCATGAGGCACGCTGGGAGCCGGTGGCATGGGATTGGGTCAAGCCAGCCGACAGCGCGCCCTCACCCTAATTCGAGTAAATGACCGACAAACACACCTCCGCCACGCTGCCGTTGCCATTTAATCTGGCAATCAAAGCGCAGCCGGGCGACAAGCTGCCGCTGACCTTCGTGCGCAAGCTCGGCACATTGTCACCCGGGCCTACCCCGCCGCCCAAACCGGACGATCCCAAAACACGCCGTGTGCCGGTGGCCGCCGATTGGCGCTGGCACACCGATGCCGTGGCCGACGAGGCGCATTGCCTGCGCTGGCAGGGGCGGCCGCATGGTGTCGCCCTGCCGTATTCCGCCCGCTACGGCACGCTCTCCGGCGTGGTGTCCTGTTTGTCCCTGTCGGTCGAGACCCTGCGCGGCCTGCAGGCCTGCCGCCGCATCGGCATCAGCCAAGCCCCGGCGCTGGCCGGTTGCGGTGCAAACCGCAGCAGCGCCCCGCAACGGCTGGCGCATTGCCGCAGTGTGCCGGTCGGTATCTCGCCGCCCTTGGTGTGGTGCAGTCCGGTGGTGATTCCCGCCGCCCGCTCGCGCTACGGCTGCCGCTACGTCCATCACCAGCCCGCCCGCCTTCAGGCAGCCTGCACCAAGCTGTACGGCCTGCCGCGTGCGCAGGAGATGTGCCGCTATTTCCCCACCACTCCGGCACGCCGCCCGCCCGGCCAGTTTTACCCGCAGCCGTTGCCCGACCCGCCGCCTACGCCGCGCCTGCCGCGTGCCTGCGGCCCCGTACCGCCCGGCGACAAGCTGCAGCTCAATTTCTTGCGCCGCCATGTGCGCCACCATCCTACGATGCTGCCGCTGCCCTTCGCCTGCGGCTATACCTCGTCCATCCCCATCCTGACAGGATACGTTATGCACATCCAAGTAACCGCCGAGGCAGACGGCAAGCCCATCCAAGCCCTTTCCGCCCGCCTGCGCACCGACACCGGCAGCTTCTGCTGGCAGGGCAGCGTGACCCTGTACCCCGATGATTTCGCCGCCCTGAAAATGGACGAGCGCGAGCGCGGCAAAGAGGCCATTATCACGCTGACCATCAACGGCGAGCCGTTTGCCTTTATGGCCGAGGACTACAGCGACAACCGCGAGTTCGGCCGCCGCACCTATACCGTCAGCGGCCGCAGCGTGACCGCCCGCCTGGCCGCCGACTACGCCAAAACCAAGAGCGGCGTGGTGCAGAGCCGCCTGTATGCCCGCCAGCTGGCCGCAGAGCAGCTGCAATTCCTGCCCTACACCCTGACCTTTTGGGACATTCCGGATTGGCTGATACCGGGCGGCAGTTATTCCATTGGCGACAAAACCCCGATGGACGTATTGCGCGACATCGCCTCCGCCGCCGGCGGCTTTGTCGAGAGCCATCCCAGCCGCGCCCAGCTCTCCCTGCGCCCCCGCTGGAAAACCCCCGCCTGGCAGCTGGACGTGCCGGTGGCCGATGTAACCGTACCCGACAGCGTGATTGTGTCCGTCAGCGGGCAAAAGCGCATCCAGCCGCGCTACGAGCGGGTGCTGGTTTGGGCAGACCATGCCAACGGCGTGGGTGCCGACGTGTACCGCAACAATGCCGACCGCAGTGCCGAAGCCCCCTCGCTCATCCACCCGCTCTACACCGACCTGCCCGTGTGCCGAGCCGCCGGCACGGCCGCCTTGAGCGACAGCGGCACCCACAAGACCGAGACCGTCAAACTGCCGCTCTCCGACGAGTACAGCCTGCCGCGCGCCAAACTGGGGCAGATTTGGCAGTTCAACGAGCCCACAGGCCGCTGGCGCGGTGTGGTGCAGGGTGTGGATTTGGAGGTATCGCGCGACAGCAACGGCGCGATTGCCCTGTGGCAGACCCTCACCATCGACCGCTATTTGGACAAATAAGGCTACCTGAAAAATGAACCTGAAAAACACCTTTGAAGCCCTGTTCGGCAGACAGGAAACCGGCATTGCCACCATCACCGGCGAGCGCGGCGGCGGCAGCTATGCCGCCACCACCCAAGGCGGTGCCGACGTGGTGCTCACCGGCAGCGCCACCGTGGGCAAAAAGGTGTTTTACGATGCCAAGAGCGGCCGCATCCTCGGCGAAGCGCCGGCGCACCGAGTAACCGATATTGTGCTGTAGGCCGTCCGAAGATAGTGGGGAAAGAGCTAATTAGGTGTCTTTACCCCTAATTAACCTTAAACAGATTTATTTGGTGCTGAACCCGCACCGTACACCTTGCAGGGGGAGAAAAGATAGACTGCCGATACGTTTCAGGCTGCCTGAAACGCGCAACAAAAACCGCCCGGAAGGGCGGAGTAGGACGGCGAAGTGCACGGGTGCTTGCGACACCCGCACACCACAGCCACGCAGAGCGAGCCTGCATGACCCAAGGCCGCCACCTCTAGAGGCGGGCGGATTCTACCAGTTTTTGCAAGGATTCTGCACCATGATTTATCGCGAGCTGCGTTGCCGGTTGTGCAACAAAAAACTGGGCAACGCCGCAGGCACTTACCGCTTGGCGGTCAAATGCCCGCGCTGCAAGCATCTCAACGAGTTCAAAGCCCATTAACAACCAATGAGCACCATCGAGTGCCTACCACGGAGTGCCGCCGAGCGCCCACGGAGACACTCTGATGTACGCCAAAGCACCGTTGCCTTTTACCGGGCAGAAACGTAACTTTTTAAAGCTGTTTAAACAGGTATTAAATGAGCATATCCCCGGCGACGGAGAGGATTGGACAATCTTAGACGCCTTCGGCGGCAGCGGCCTGTTGTCGCATACTGCCAAACAAGTCAAACCCGCCGCCCGCGTTATCTATAATGACTACGACGGCTACAGCGAGCGCCTGCAACACATTCCCGACATCAACCGTCTGCGCCGCCTGCTTGCCGGGCTGCTGGCACCCGTTCCACGCAGCAAACTGGTACCGCCAGCAATTAAGGCCGTCATCGTGGCCGCCATCCGCAGCTTCGGCGGCTATATCGACCTCGACTGCTTGGTTTCATGGTTGCTGTTCAGCGGTAACACCGCCGCCGATTTGGACGAGCTCTGCCGCAAAACCATGTACAATTGCATCAGCCTCAGCGATTACCCCGAGGCACAAGACTACCTGCAAGGCGTGGAGATAGTCGGCCAATCCTACCGCGAGCTGCTACCGCAACATATCGGCAACCCGCGCACGTTATTGGTACTCGACCCGCCCTACGTCTGCACCCAGCAGGGCAACTACCGCAAGGCAGCCTACTTCGGCATGGTAGAGTTCCTGCGCCTGATGGCAATGGTGCGGCCGCCATTTGTCTTCTTCTCCAGCACTCGCAGCGAACTGCCCGCCTACCTTGATTTGGTGGCCGAACTGCGCCTGCCCGGATGGGAGCGTTTCGCAGGCAGCCAAACCCTGACAGTGAGCAGTACCATCAACCGCAATTCTAGCTACGACGACCACCTGATTTATAAGTTCTGACGGCAAGCGGCATACTACTTTTAAAGGCATCGAGTATCAGGACAATATGATTTATAAAATAGATTAACCCGCCTAAA
>ERZ773077.654-NODE-654-length-25361-cov-9.058682_pt1 | contig 25361 bp, 17 predicted proteins | sample MGYA00580612_ERZ773077 | MGnify/ENA primary metagenome ERZ773077 (study PRJEB29015, sample SAMEA2737971) | human oral metagenome | biome: human oral; feature: human-associated habitat; material: dental | place: China | collected 2021 ...
GGCAGCCTGAAAAGGGCAGCCTGAAAAGGGCAGCCTGAAAAGGGCAGCCTGAAAAAAAACCGCATTCGCGGTTTTTTTTCAGGCTGCTTTTGCGCGTTAAAGGCCGGATGCCTTTTCGTCTCGCTCTTCCTGCGTCAGCACTTCGATACCGCGCTTTTCCAGCTCGGTTAGCAATCCGGTGGGCGGGTTGAGGCTTTCGAGGCCGATGATGCGTTTGAGTTTGGGCAGGTGCTCAAGGTCTGCGATGGCGGCGTGGGTGACGGCAATCATTTGGTCGCAGCCGGGGTCGTAATACGGCCACAGTTCGGCGTAGAGCGGGGAAAAGCCGTCTTCGATGTCGAGTTCTTCAACCGTGGCGAGCATCTCGGGCGGGATGTCGAGCTGCATAAAATAATCGAGAATTTCGGGCACGGGGGCGTAGCCGTCGGTGCCGCGGCTGATAACGCGCGTTTCGCAGTCTGCGGCGAAACGGTCGAAGTCGAGGCGGGGCGCGAGGGCGTCGCGGCGGTACATCAGTTCGTCAATCACGGCGAGTTTGAGGGCGGTGTCGTGGAAGACGGTTTGCGGCGACGCGGTTTTGGCGGGCTTGGACGGTTTGGCGGCGGGCAGCAGGCCGCGCAGCACGGCGGCGGCGGGGGTATCGGGCGCGGCTGCGGCTTGGGGTTCGGTTTTCAGGCTGCTTTAATCAGCCTAAAAAGCAGCCTGAAAGCAGGTTTTCCGTTTTTCAGGCTGCCTGTTTGTGTTTTGCCGGACGGCAAACGGAATGGCGGCGCTACTTGTTTGAACCTGCCATTGGAGCAGGAATCCAAAAGGCAGCCTGAAAGCTGCCCGATACGGTTTTCAGGCTGCCTGCGCTTTGGTGGCGGCATCCGTTTTCGGCGGTACGGCCAAAGGCGGCAGGCCGCTGGCGCTGCAGAGGGCTTCGAGGGCGTTTTCGGCGGCGGCCGTGTTGTCGGAAAACCAGCGCTGCGTGCTGCCTGCGGATACGTCGCGCCCGCCTTCGCGTCCGGCCAGCCACAGGGTGATACTGTTGCCGTTTGCCGGCGCGTTCTGTTCAGGCTGGCAGTAAATGCCGATGAAATCCGAAGCGGGGTATTCGGCCAGCACCTGCCAACCGCCGCGCAGGGTATAGCCGTAGAAGATGAAACGGTCGGTGTCGGCGCGGTAGACGGTTTTTTGCGGCACGCCGAACAGCGTTCGCAGCAGGGAACGGCTGCGTTCGGACGGATTTTGCACTGGGATCAGGAAAAGCAGAAACAGCAGTCCATAGAGCCATTCGCCCTTGTCCGGATCGTTAAGCAACAACAGAAAGGCTGCGGCGCAGCATGCCGCCTGTGCCGCCTGTGCCGCCATCCGCGCCAAAGCATGCAGCGGTGAAAACAGGCAGATTTCGGCGCTGCCCTGCGGCGCGGCGCGCCTGCCTGCAAAAACCGCTCCGTTCAGCCGCTGCCTGCGGTTGCGCCAGCGCCGCCATACATTGTGCAGGCTGACGATGCCGTAGGCGGCAAACAGCACCAGCAAGGGCAGGCTCGAAACCAGTACGGCTGCCGAATCCGAATGCTTTTCAGGTGCGCCGGACCATAAATTCGAGCCGAACAAAAACGCGATCAGCAGCGCCAAAGCCAGCAGCAGCAGGCTAACAACGGCCTGCAACAGCAGATGCACCGTTCCGGCTTCTGCCAGATGCGCAGGCAGCAGGCGGCCGGGGTCGGACGGTTTTTCTTGGAGCGGCGCAAGGGGAGAAGCGGGGGGGTTCAGGGAGGCCATGGTCTGTCCTTTCGTTGTCTGCCGGTATGTGGCGGACTGATTATAAAATGGTTTTCCGGAAAGCGGTATGATTGGGTGCCTGGGCAGCCTGAAAAACGGAAACGGCGGTTTCAGGCTGCCTGAAACAGCAAAAACCGTTTTTGCTGATCGACGCCGAAGAGCTGGCCGCCGAACGCGCGGGTGAGCGCATTGACCGTTTCGCGAGCCGCCACGCCGTGCGCGTGCTCAACATCGGCGGCCCGCGCGGCTCGGTACAGCCGACGGCGCACGCCTATACACAGCAGGCGGTGGCCTGTGCGCTGGATGCGCTGCTGTCGGACTGATGCGGCAGACGGCAAAGCAGCCTGAAAGCCCGGTTTCCCGTTTTCAGGCTGCCTGCCGCTTGACACGTCCGCCGCCGTTTGCCACAATCCGTCCCGCATTTCGAGTTGGGTTTGTGAAATCCATGCCAACCTGCCGCAAGGTAAGGTGGACGCGCCAAAGCAGTACGGCGCGATGCGGCCGGTAACGGCAATTCACGACACCCGCACACGAAGTGCGGGCTTTTTTATGCCTTGTTATCCGACCCGGGGCGATTTATTCCGACTTGCAGCCCCGTTTTCCAATCGCTAAATCAGGAGTTTCCCCATGCAGTTTTCCATTTTCGACTATACCTTCCATTTTCAAACCGTCCCCGCCAGCGCCCGCGTAGCGGTGTTCTGCGGCGCAAAGCGCATACTGGCCTACGACATCGGCACCGCCACCTGGTACGACGGTGCCGGACAGGCGGCGCAGGCCGATGCCGGTGATGCAGCCGTCCCCGCCTTCCTGCCCCGCAACCTGTGCGGATTGGGCATTGCCGAAAACGATGCCGCCGCAGCCGCCCAAACCCTGTGCCGCCGCACCCGCGATTTCGCCCAAGCGCGGCAGAGCGCTTTTGGCGCCCGCTCATAATTCGGGCGGCCGCCCAAATAAAAGCAGCCTGAAAACCGTGCTTTCGGGGTTTTCAGGCTGCTTTTTGTTTGAATCGCAAGGCAGCCTGAAACCGTCGGACGGCCTTTCAGGCTGCCTGTTTCTGCGTGCCGGTTTATTCCACCGTTACCGATTTGGCCAGGTTGCGCGGTTTGTCCACGTCGGTGCCGCGGGCGAGGGCGGCGTGGTAGGACAGAAGCTGCACGGGGATGGTGTGGACGATGGGCGAGAGCACGCCGGCGTGGCGCGGGGTGCGGATAACGTGCACGCCGTCGGTGGCGTGGAAGTTGCTGTCCAGATCGGCAAACACAAACAGCTCGCCGCCGCGCGCGCCCACTTCCTGCATATTGGCTTTGACTTTGTCCAGCAGGCTGTCGTTGGGCGCAATCACCACCACCGGCATGTTTTCGTCCACCAGCGCCAGCGGGCCGTGTTTGAGCTCGCCGGCGGGGTAGGCTTCGGCGTGGATGTAGGTGATTTCTTTGAGTTTGAGCGCGCCTTCGAGGGCGATGGGGTAGTGGATGCCGCGTCCCAAAAACAGGGCACTGCTTTTTTTGGCGAACTTCTGCGCCCAGGCGGCAATCTGCGGCTCGAGATTGAGCGCGTGCTGCACGCTGCCGGGCAGCTGGCGCAACTCGTCGGCAAAATCCTGCGCCTGCTTCTCGGAAACGGTGCCGCGCAGGCGGCCGAGCGTTACCGCCAGCCCGAACAGCACCACCAGCTGGGTGGTGAAGGCTTTGGTGGAAGCCACGCCGATTTCGGCGCCGGCGCGGGTGTAGAGCGCCAGTTCGCTGGCGCGGGGCAGGGCGGATTCCATCACGTTGCACACCGACAGGCTGTGCTTGTGGCCGAGCGTTTGGGCGTATTTGAGCGCTTCCATGGTGTCCAGCGTTTCGCCGGACTGGGAAATGGTGATGACGAGTTCGTCGGGATCGGCAATGGCGTCGCGGTAGCGGTATTCGCTGGCGATTTCCACGTCGGTACGGATGCGGGCGACCGATTCGAGCCAGTATTTGCCGGTGAGTGCGGCGTAGTAGGAAGTGCCGCAGGCCAGAATCTTGATGCCGGAAATGTTTTGGAACACGCTGCGGGCGGCGGCGCCGAAGTTTTCCGGCTCGAAGCCGCCGTCCAAAAAGATTTCGGCGGTGTCGGCAATCGCGCGCGGCTGCTCGTGGATTTCCTTCTGCATAAAGTGGCTGTAGGGGCCCAGTTCCAGCGAAGCCAGCGACAGCTCGGAGGTTTTGACGCTGCGGGTGGCCGGCGCGCCGTTTTTGTCGCACAGCTTTTCGATGCCGCGCGTGCTCAAGAGCGCGATGTCGCCGTCTTCCAGATAAGTGATGCGGCGGGTGAAGGCGATAACCGCCGACACGTCTGAAGCGATAAAGGTTTCTTCGTCGCCGAAGGCCACCAAAAGCGGGCAGCCCATGCGGGCGACCACCATTTCGCGCTCGTTGTCCTGCGCCATCACCGCAATCGCATACGCCCCGTGCAGGCGGCGGCAGGCGGCCTGAACGGCGTCGAACAGACTGCCGCCGTTTTGCGCGTATTCGTGATTGACGCTGTGGGCGATGACTTCGGTATCGGTTTGCGATTCAAAGGCATAGCCCAAGCCTTGCAGGCGCTCGCGCTCGGCTTCGAAGTTTTCGATGATGCCGTTGTGCACCACCGCGATGCGGCCGCCGGAGATGTGCGGGTGCGCGTTCGGCTCGGTAACGCCGCCGTGGGTCGCCCAGCGGGTGTGGCCGATGCCGATATGGCCGCAGACGCCCTTTTCGCGCGCCGCGTTTTCCATCTGCTGCACGCGGCCGACGCGGCGCACGCGCCGGATTTTGCCGCCGTCGTTGACAGCGATGCCGGATGAATCGTAACCCCGGTATTCGAGGCGTTTGAGGCCGTCGGTAAGAAAATCGACGACATTGTGATGGGCGCGCAGGGCGCCGACGATACCGCACATAATCGTTCCTTAGTATCGGTGGACGGCCGGAAGCCGTCCGGTGGAAAACAGTCCGGCCGGGCTTTCAGACTGCCTTGGCAGAAAAAAGCAGCCTGAAAACGGCGGCGGACGGGAAAACGGCGGTTTGCAAAACGTTCAAACCGCCGCAAAAACCGCGCGATTATAGCGCAAGGCAGCCTGAAAATATTTTCAGGCTGCTTTGGTTTTCAGGCTGCTTTGGTTTTCAGGCTGCTTTGGTTTTCAGGCTGCTTTGGACTTTCAGGCTGCTTTGGACTTTCAGGCTGCTTTGGACTTTCAGGCTGCTTTGATACTTTCAGCCGGCAGTTCGGCGATTTCCATGCCCATCTGTGCCATCAGCCGGTAGAGGGTGCGGTAGTTTTCGCCGTCAAAGGGGGGCAGGGCGGGGCAGACGGCGGTGATGCGGGTGCGCGGGAAGGCGTGGACGTTAAGTGCGGCGCTGCTGGCCAGGTGGTAGATTTCAAAACGGTTTTCAGGTTGCGCGGCCAATTCCTGCAGCAGGTAGTCTTCGAAAATCAGCGGGCTGTCGATGTAGTCGGCGCCGGCCACGCGGTAGTGTTCGCGCGGGTGGGGGAAGTAGCGGCCGATATCAAAGCGGCGCAGCAGGGTGTCGGCGAGAGTGATATTGGCAGCGGCGTCGGCAAAGGTGGGCTGGCCGAGCAGGATGCGGATGGTTTGGCTGCTGCCGGCGGGGTTTTCAGGCTGCCTGAAGCCGTCGGCGCTTTGCCACAAATCAAGGGGTACGGTGGGGGCGGCGATATTGGGTAGGCCGGGGTAGAGAGTGTGGTGGCGGCAGGAGAGACGGCGCAGCTCTTCGGTTTGCAGGCGGATGCGGCGCAGGAAGTTGAACAGGCGCCGCTGCGGGTTGCGGCTGTTGTGGTAGAGAATGCTGCTGGGGATCAGGTTGCCGCTGCCGTCGTCGAAGGTTTCGAGCGTATCGAAGGCGAGTTTGTTCAGCGGGTATTGGACATGGGGGTTGTCGATGCTGGCGGCGAAAATGCTGCAATAGTGTTTGTCCAGGCCGTCGAGCAAGCGCGGCATGGCCAACTCGCGCCGCCATTTTTGCGGGGGAATCAGCACATAGCGGGCGCGGCGGCAATGGGCGGCGGCAGCCTGAAAATAATGGTGGAATTTGGCGTTGTCGGCTTCTTTGTAGCAGAGCATCAAGAGATCGAAAGACTCGTGCGGCCGCCGGCGGATCAGGTGGCGGGCAATCAGCGCCTGCAGCGGGGTCATGCAGATTATCAGCTTGGCCGGATTCATTTCAGGCTGCCTTGGGCGTGTTTTTTCACGCAGTAATAAAGGATGGGCAATACGGCGGCGTTGCCGCTGATCATTGCCAGCGGCATCCATTGGATGCCGCTGGTGTCGGCGGCGAGCAGCACCAGCAGATACACGCCGGCCGAGAGCAGCGATACGGTGGCGATGCGGCGGTTTTGCGCGTGGTAAAACAAATAATTGACCAGCAGATAATAGGGCAGGGTAAGGGCAAAGCCGACTAAAAACAGGCACACATAGCGGCGGATGCCTTCGTAGCCGGCGCCCAGCAGCCAGACAAACCACGGCTCGGGCACGCAGTAGGCGGCCAGCGCCGGCAGCGCGGCGGCGGGCAGCGTCCACAGCGCCCAGCGGCAGACGTCGGCGGCGCCGATACGGCCGCTTTTGAGCGCCTGATAGTAGTAGGGTACGGTGGCTTTGTTGAGTGCCATCAGCAGCAGCCCCAGCACCGAGGCGGTTTGGTAGCCGGCGGAATACACGCCCAGCAGCGCCGCCGGATGGCTTTGGTAGATCCAAAAGCGGTCGGCCTGGCCTTTGATGTAGTTGCCGGCGTGGTGCAGCACCAGCGGCAGGCCGAAGGACAAAATATAGCCCAAGCCCTGCCGCAGCCGGCGCAGGCTGAAACGGCGGCGGTTTTCGCGGCGAAACAGCAGCCAGCCGGCCAGCGACACCGCCGCGCAGCCCAGCGCGATGGCGGCAAAGCGTTTTTCCACTGCAAAGGCGGTGGAGATTTCGAGCAACAGCACCGTCAGCGCCGCCACCAGCACGCCGGCAGCCAGCTGCAGCGCGGTATAGGCCAAAGGCTGCTTGCGGCACTGGCGCAGGCTCATCTGGGTGGAGAGCAGGGTTTGCGCGCCGGCGGCCAGCACGGTAAAGGCCAGTATCGGCGAATGCCACAGCCATGCCGCCGCCAGCCCGACCAGCGTGGCGGCGGCGGTGTAGCAGTAGCCGGCCGCCACCACATTGGGCAGGTTGCGGCGGCCGTAGAGATAAAAATAACGGGTAACTGCGCCGTCCTGGCTCATGCCGGCGGCAATCAGCCACAGCGAGAATATCGTCAGCCAATACGACAGCTCGCCGAAACCCGCCGGCCCGAGGCGTCGGGTCAGGTAGGGAATCAGCAGAAAGGGCAGCGCTTTGGCAAACAGCTCGCCCGCCAGATAAATCAGGCTGTCTTTAAGAATTTTCATCGGCTTGCAGGCAAAGCAGCCTGAAAAACGGTTTCAGGCTGCCTTTGTGGTTTTTTTGGGGGCAGCACGCTTTCAGGCTGCCTGCTTCAGGCGGTGGTTTTGCCGTACCAGGCAACAATGCGCTCGGCGGCTTCGACGCAGCGCTCCACTTCATCAACCAGCGCGATGCGCACATAGCCGGCGCCCGGATTGCCCTGCGGGGTGTCGCGGGCGAAGAAGCGGCCGGGCAGCACCAGCACGCCGGTGTCGCGGTACAGGTTTTGCGTGAAGGCCAAATCGTCGCCGCCGGGCACTTGCAGCCAGATGTAAAACGACGCCTGCGGCAGGGAAACTTCAAACTGCCGGCGCAGCACCGGCAGCACGCGGTCGAATTTTTCGCGGTACAGCCGGCGGTTGGCGGCAACGTGTTCTTCGTCGCTCCACGCGACGATGCTGGCGTGCTGCACCGGCAGGCTCATGGCGCTGCCGTGGTAGGTGCGGTAGAGCAGAAAGGGCGCGATCAGTTTGGCGTCACCGGCAACGAAACCCGAGCGCAGGCCGGGCAGGTTGGAGCGTTTGGACAGGCTGGTAAAGGTTATTAAGTTGTCGAAACCGCGCCCCGCTTCGGCGGCGGCCTGCAGGCAGCCGACGGGTTTTTTGCCGTCGAAATAGATTTCCGAATAACACTCGTCGGCGGCGATTACAAAGCCGTAGCGCGCCTGCCGCTCAAAGAGTGCGAGCCAGTCTTCGTGCTGCATCACGCTGCCGCTGGGGTTGTCGGGCGAGCAGACGAACACCAGCTTGCAGCGGCGCCATTGCTCTTCCGATACGCTGTCCCAGTCGGGCAGAAAATCGGGCGCGCGGTTGTTGGCGTAAACGATTTCGCCGCCGGCCAAGAGCGTCGCCCCTTCGTAAATCTGATAGAAGGGATTGGGCGACACCACCACCGGTTTTTCGTCCGCCGCCGGCTCGAGCAGCGACTGCACAAAGGAAAACAGCGCTTCGCGGCTGCCGAGTACCGGCAGGATTTCGCTGTCGGGGCTGACGGCCAAGCCGTCGTAGCGGCGCGCGAGCCAGTCGGCACAGGCCTGGCGCAGCTCGGGCAGGCCGGCGGTAAGCGGGTATTTGGACAGGCCGTCGAGCGAGCGGCTGAGCGCTTCGAGCACAAAGGGCGGCGCGGGATGTTTCGGTTCGCCGATATACAGCGGGATTTCGCTGAGATCTGCCGGCGGCGTGATGCCGGCAACCGCCTGGCGCAGGCGGGCGAAGGGATAGGCTTGGAGCAGGTTAAGACGGCTGTTCATGGTGCTTGGACGGAAGTTGGGAAAAGGCGGCGATTCTAGCACGGCTGCCGGCCGGACGCGGCAGGCAGCCTGAAAGCGAAAGGGGCGGGATAGGCGGTTTGGGGCGCGGAAAAGTTTTCAGGCTGCCTGAAAACGGGTTTCCAAAGCAGCCTGAAAAGGGATTCAGCGTTCCTGAACCATGCGGATGATGTCGTCGGCCAGCGCGGCGCCGGCCTGGCGGTAGCCCTGGGCGGAGAAGTGGACGCCGTCGCGCGCGCCGAGATTCTGCCCCATCCAGTTTTTCATGCTGCAGTTGCCGCCCATTGCGGTCTGCCACGACCAATACAGCAGGCCTTCGCTTTCGGCAATGCGCTGCTGCATCTGCTGCACCTGGTCGAGCATGGCCGGGCGCTGGCCGCAGCTGCCGGCGGTGCTTTTGAGCGATTCGGGCGCGCCGATCACCATAATGCCGGCATTGGGCAGGGTTTTGCGGATGCGGGCGATGATGTCGTGCCACTGCTGCTCGGTTTGGGCAAGGTCGAGTTTGGGGTTGAAGGCTTCGTTGGTGCCGTAGGCGAGAACCACCAGATCGGCGCGGGTGGCGGCGAGATCCTGCTCCCAGCCGGCGCGCCAGCGGCTGCTTTGCGCCAGCTGCGAGCCGTTGATGCCGAGCGCGGAATAGACGATGCCCGGCTGGCGGTTTTCGATGCCGATCAGGCCGATTTCCCACAAATCGCTGCCGCCGGCACTGAGCGTGAGCGGCAGGCTGGCGCTGAAGTTGCTGTATTGCCAGATCGGGCTGCCTGAAAGCGGGGAAACGGCTTCGGTGCGGCCGCTGCCGGTGGTAACGGATAGCGGGTTGTCGGCCAGCAGCGGCTTGATCATCAGGGTGATGTCCTGCTCGCCGCCGCTCGGGGTGCGTTCGGACAGGGTCAGGCTGCCCTGGCCGTTGGAGCGCACCAGGGCGCCGCCGAGCGGGAAGTCGGCCTGTTCTTTACGGCTGCTGAGCGTTTGCCAGCCGCCGCCCTGATAGCTGACCAGGGCGCTGCGCTGGCCGTTGAGGTTGTTGGGGAACACCCAGCCGATGCCGCCGTCGCCCCAGCGCTGCTGCAGGCGGCTGCGGACTTCGTGGCTGAAGTAGTCGCCGGCGGTGTGGGAGTCGCCCAGCTGGATGATGCGGAATTTGACTTTGGCGCCCTGGTCGAGCTTGTGCCATTTTTCCAGCCAGTGCTGGCGGTCGCTGTAGGCGGGGGCGCTTTTGCTGCGCGCGGGTGCGGCGGATTTGGCCGCGGCATCCTGCGGTTTTTTGGCGCGGGCGGCGGGATGGTAATTGACGATGGTGGCGGGGGTGTCGGCCGCTTGGGCGGCGGCTTCGCCTTTGTGGCAGGCGCTCAGCTGCAGCGCGGCCAGCAGCAAAAAGAGCGAGGAGTGCGGGAAAAGGTTTTTCGATGCTTTCATAATCGGATACTGCCGCTGTTTTCAGGCAGCCTGAAAGGCTTTCAGGCTGCCTGAAAACATTGCGGGTCAGGGTTGGGCGCCGTTGTTGCCGGTAAAGGCGATGTGGCGCTCGATGTAGGCGGCCAGACGCTGTTGGCCGGGAATGGTGAAGTGGATGCCGTCTTTGCTGCGCATGCGCACGTTGCGTCCGTCGAGGCTGATGCTGTCGCGGTAGGCGCTGCGCCCGCCGAGCAGCTCGTCGGTGGGCAGCCACAGGGCGCGGCCGGAGAGTTCGCTGGCCAGCACGCGGTCGAGATAGCGGGTCTGGTCGTTGAGCTTGTTGGGCTTCATCAGCGGAATGCCCAGCCAAATCAGGCGCACGTGGCGTTCTTCGGCAGCATCGGCGATGCGGCGGATGCGGCTGCGGTACACGGCTTCCCATTCGGGGCTTTTGAAACGCAGGTAGCCGCTGCGTTTTTTCTCGGGGTCGGGGAAGTCCCACGGGTCGTTGGGGCCCAAGAATACCACCAACAGGCGGATGTCCGGCTGTTCTTTTAAATTCTTTTCGATTACCGCCGGCCAATCGAAAAAGCCGGGGTAGGAGAGGCCGGTGCTTTGTTTGCTCAAGTCGATCGACTCGACGCCGTAGCGCGCGTGCAGCGATTTGCGCACATGCGGTGCCACGCCCTGCATCAGCGAGTCGCCGGCGAAAAAGACTTTGTCGCCGGGCTTGAGGGTTACGGTGGCGGACTGCGGGTCTTCAGGCTGCTTTTCGCTTTGCTTCTGCTCTTGCGCCTGCGGGGCAGAAGCAGACTGTCCGGCCGTTTCGGTTTTGCGTATGACCGCGGGCAGGCCGGAGGCGGCATCGTCGTCAAGCGGCGGGAAGGCGGACGGATACTGCGGCGGCGCGTCGCTGCCGGCATCGGCAAGGGGCGTGTTGTCGGCGGCGGGGAACTGCTGCTGCCAGCGGCCGTTTTGGCTGTCGATCCATTCGAGCAGGCCGCGGTAGCCGTCGTTGGCTTCGTTCTGCAGCTGCGCGCCGCGCTGCCACCACGGGTAGGCGTCGAGTTTTTCCAGCGGGCTGCTGCGGTGGAAAGTCTGCTGCCAGTAGGCATTGACCGACTGCTGGCTGAACCACAGGGTCAGCACGGCGGCGGCCAGCAGGCTGCAGTAAAGCGGTAGGAAACGGAAGCGGCGGGCAGACTGAAAGCCGGCGGGCGCCGCGGCTTGTTCAGGCTGTTTTTGGTTTTCAGGCTGCTGCTCGGTTTGCTGTTCAGACTGTTTTTCAGGCTGCTTTTCAGGCTGTTTTTGGTTTTCAGGCTGCTTGCCGTTTTGCGGATCAGAAGTTTGCATAAATAAATCCCGGAATGCCGGACGGCGCCAGCACCATCAGTAAGACCATCGCCGCGGTCAGCGGCAGCCACCACAGCCATACCGGCAGTTTTTCCAGCGCGGCGGCGGCGCATCGGAAAACGCGTGCCAGCAGGCCGTAGGCGGCAAGCGCTGCGGCAAACAGCACCAGCAGCGCCGCCACCGGCAGCTCAGGCATCCGCCAGCCGGCGCCTTGTCCGGCCAGCGATTGGAATACCAGCGCGGCATCGCTAAGGCTGGCGGTGCGGAACACCACAAAGCTGAAGCAGACGAAATGCAGGGTAAACAGGATGCCGATCAGACGAGCGATGCGGCTGGCGGCAAGGATTTCGCGGCGGCCGCCGATTTTGTCGCCGATATTGAGCAGCACCAGCGCCGCGCCGTGCAGCGCGCCCCACAGCAAAAAGTTCCAGCCCTGGCCGTGCCAGATGCCCGAGAGCAGCATCGCCAGCATCAGGTTGATCTGGGTGCGGGTGAAGCCGTGGCGGCTGCCGCCCAGCGGAATGTAGATGTAGTCGCGTATCCAGGTGGACAGGGTGATGTGCCAGCGGTCCCAAAAATCGCGGATATTGTAGGCGCGCAGCGGCATATTGAAGTTTTCAGGCAGCCTGAAACCGAGCAGCATCGCCATGCCGATTACCAGGTCGCTGTAGCCGGAAAAGTCCATAAACAGCTGCACGGTGTAGCCGTACACCGCCGCCAGCACCGAGGGCGCGTCGTATTGCAGCGGGTTTTCAAAAACCGGATCGACCCAGCTTTCGCCCAGCGTGCCGGCCAGCCACCATTTTTTGGCAATGCCCAGCACAATCAGCGATACCGCCAGCGCCGGTTTCACCATATCGCGCGGCGCGGCGGTGCAGATTTGCTCGGCCATGCCCGCTTCCAGGCGGCCGCCGCTGCCTTTGAAGGCGGCGGCGCGGATAATCGGGCCGGAAGTGATGGTGGGAAAGAAGCCGAAGTGCAGCAGCTGCTGCAGGGTGCCCAGCCGCGGACTCTCGCCGCGATAGAGTGCGACGAGATAGGCGATGCCCTGAAAGGTGTAGTAAGAGATGCCCAGCGGCATCAGGATGTCCGGCAGCGTGCTGCCGCTGTGCTGCTGCAGCAGCGGGCGGAAAAAGTCGGAGAATTTGAAAAATACCAGATTGGCCAGCGCCAGCACCACGCCCGTGCCCAGCCACCAGCGGCGGGCGGCGGTCGAGCGGCTGCGGGTCAGCAGCTGCGCCAGCAGCGAAACGGCCAGCGAAAACGCCGCCAGCGCCAGCGCCGCCAGCGGGGCGATATAAACCAGCCAGCCCAAGCCGGCGGCCAGCAGCAGCAGGTTTTGCAGGCGCGGCGACGGCCGGCACAGCCAATAAAGCGGCAGAAACAGCAGAAAAAACAGCGCAAATTCGATAGATAAAAAGGGCATGATGGATGCGGTAATCGGTTGGGTGCGGCAGGCAGCCTGAAAAGAGCGGCGCTCGTGCAGACTGCCTGCGGCGGGGTGTGTTATTGGAGTTTTCAGGCTGCCTATCCGGCGGCGGATGCCTGGCGCATCAGGGCAGCGCCGCGCCGTTTTCAGGCTGCTTTTTGCCCTGGCGCGAACGCGAGCGCAAAAGGCGGCGATTGTAGCTTAAGCCTTATGCGGCGGGTATGGTTTTGATGCGCCGCCTTTGAATCGGCAGCGGTTTTTGTTGCCGCGCGCCGCCAGCGGCGCGGGCGGTTGTTTGGGGGCACTATCGGGCTGGGAATTTTCAGGCTGCCGCTTCGGTTTGCAGCGCCGATACTTTGATTTCCACCTTCCATTCGCTCTTGGCCAAACGCGCTTCGACGCAGGCGCGGGCGGGCGTGGCGGCGGGATCGACCCATGCGTCCCACGCTGCGTTCATTGCCGCGTAGTCGGCCATATCGGCCAGATAGATGGTGGCTTCGAGAATATGCCGTTTGTCCGAGCCGCATTGGGCGAGCCAGTGGTCGATTTGGCGCAGCACGTCGGCAGTTTGCGCTTGCGCGCCGGCGCTTTCGTTTTCCGGCACCATGCCGGAGAGAAACACCAAACCTTTGGCGCATACGGCTTCAGACAGGCGCGCACCGGCGCCCAAACGGGTAATCGGGGAAGTCATCGCGGTTTCCTTGGTATCAAAGCATTCAGGCAGCCTGAAAGCAGCCTGAAAAAAGACGGCATTGTAACCCAGCGGCCGCGCTTTTTGCCGCGCGCCAAAGTAAAAAAAGCAGCCTGAAACGCGGTGGGATCTGCGTTTCAGGCTGCCTGTCGTTCAAGCCTGCCTTTTTGCTCTTTGCAGGCAGCCTGAAACGGTTTTCAGGCTGCCGCAGGCGGCTTTCAGCGGCGTTTACCACTGATACAGCGCACCGGCGCCGGCACCGACGCGGCCTTTGGTATTGACCGAGAAGTTGCCTTTGAAAATCCAGTTGCCGCCGTCGGTCATCGCCGAGGCGCCAACGGCAATCGCCGATTGGCCGCCGTAATAGCCGGTGCCGACACCCAGACCGAAGGCGCTGGGGCGGGTAACCTGCGGAATCGAGCCCTGGGCGATGGCGCCCGCTACGCCGGCATTGGCTTTGTCGCCGACTTTACCGATTTTGTCGTCCAGCTGCTGGATGTACTGGTTGTTGGCCTGGTTGATATTGCCGAGCCGGTTTTCCAGCGCCTGCAGCTGGCTGACATTTACTGCATCGTCGGCATCGGTGCCGGCGGCGACGTTGGTGATTTTGTTGCCGCCGTTGTTCAGGCCTTTATCGGTAAGGCTGACCGCGTTGCCGCCGTTTGCCGGCGTGATGGTAACGCCGTTGCCCTTGGTAACGGTTTGGTTGCCGGCAGCGTCTTTCACCGTTACCTGGCTGAACTCAACCTGGTCTTTGGTGGCGATGCTGACTTTGCCGCCGCTTTGGCTGATGCTGATGTTTTTGCCGGCGTCGATGGTAACGGTTTTGCCGGGATTGACCAGCTCGTTCGAGGTGCCGGAAACGGCGCCGCCGGCCGAAGCGCTGGTGGTCAGGGTAAAGCCGGAACCATTGATGGCTCTGGCGATGTCACCGGCGGTAACCAGTTTGCCTGCATCGGTGGCGGCCGGCGCGGCGATGCTGCCGTTGGTGGCGGGGGCAAGCGTGGTGGTATTGGCTTTCAGGCTGCCGTCGGCGGCTTTGGTGATGGTGGTGCCGTCGGTTTTGACTGCCAAGTCATACACGGTTGCGCCCGCGGCGTTGGTGCCCGGAGTTACGCTCACGCTGCCGTCGCTGGATTTGACTTCGGTTTTGGCGGCGGCGATGTTGCTGTTGATATTGTTCAACGCGGTGTGCAGCTGTCCGCCGTTAATCGCATCTTTGCTGTTCGCTGCGATAGTGCCGTCTGCCACGTTGGTGATTTTCTTGCTGCCTGCGTCAATACCTGTTTTGGTTACGCTGGGCCCGCCTGTGATGGTCAAACCGTTGGTATCCAGTTTGCTGTCGCCTGCGGTAACGCTGTTGACGGTCAAATCCTTTTTCAAGCCTACGGTAACGGTGCCGTCCGCGCTCACTTGGGTTTGGATATTGTCGCTGTCGTAATTGCTAAACGCACCGGTGCCGGTGCCTTTAATGGTCAGGGTTTCATCGGGCTTGATGGTTTTGTTGTCGGCGGTGATGCCGGCAGCGTCGCCGTTGGCGGCGATTTTGAAGCCTGCATTAGCCGCATTGGCGTTGTTATTGGCAGCCTGAATCGCTTCGTGGATGGTGTTTTTGCCGGTACCGCCGATATTGGTCATGGTCAGATTGCCATCGGCATCCATCGCCGCGTTGCCGCCAAGGATGTTTTTGGTGGTATTGCCGATGTTGCCGATTTTCTCTTGGGTGAGATACAGCTGGCTGCCGTTAATCGCATCGGTGCTGGTTTTGTTGATACGACCGGCGGCAACGTTGGTTACGGTGCGTTTCAGGCTGCCGTTGCCAACGCTGACGGTTGAAGTCGGAGCAGTTCCCGCGAAACCGCTGTAAGTAATGCCGTTTACGGTGGCACTGGTGGTGCCGACGGCGGTTTCGGTTTCGGAATCCGCTCCAAGCGCTACGGCGTTGTTGTGCTTGGCTTTGGCGCCTTTGCCCAAGGCCAGCGATGCGGTGTGGCTGGCTTGGCTTTGCTGACCGATGGCAACACCTTGAACGCCTGTTGCTTGGGCAGCACTCGCTGCTTGGGGTGCGCCGCCGATGGCAATCGTGCCAGACTCACTTGCCACGGTATTTTGCCCTGCGGCAAAGCCGTTTTGTCCTGCGGCATTCGCGGCTACGCCCAAGGCAATCGCTGCCACGCCTTCGGCTTTGGTGCGGTTGCCGACGGCAATGGAGTTGCCGCCGCTGGCGCGGGTGCGCTCGCCAATGGCAACGTTGTTGGTGGTGTTAACGGCAGCCGCGCCTGCACCTGTGCCGTTGGCGTGTGCGCCCATGGCGATATTGTGGTTGGCCTGAATGCCCTCTGCTGCGCCGGTGCCAATGCCGATGATGTTGTTGACATCTTTTGTGGCGCTGCCCGCATTGCGTACCGCGCCTTCGCCAATACCGATATTGCTGAAATTGCTGGTGTTAGCCGTGCCTGCACCCGCTTGCTTACCGATAAACACATCGGCACGACCAGCGGCGTTGGCGTTCCAACCCAAGGCGGTGGCATTCAGACCTGTGGCTTTGGAACCATCGCCCAGAGCGGTAGAAGCGTTGGTGGCACTGCTGTTTGCACCAACGGCAACCGCACCGTCATTAGTGGCATTGGCTTTGTAGCCTGCCGCAATGGAATTTTTGCCAGTAGCATTGGCTTGCGTACCAATAGCAACCGAATAGGCTTCTTTGGCGATGCTTCTATCGCCCACAGATAGCGATGAGATGCCAGAAGCAGTATTGCCTACGCCGAATGCGGCTGAGCGCTCAGCCTCGGCAATAGAAAGACGACCAATAGCAGCAGAGTTTACACCTTTGGCTTCGGAGCTTTGACCAAATGCTTGTGCACCTTGGGCGGTGGCTTTGCTGTTGTTGCCGATGGCGGTTGCGCCAGTAGCGCCAGCAGATATATTCACATTGTTGCCGACAGCCAATGATTCGTTACCCGCAGCGGTAACATCGCTACCTACTGCCACAGCGTTATTGCCGCTGGCAACGGCTTTCACGCCTGCTGCCAATGAATCTGAGCCCGTTGCGCCGTCGTTGGCGTAGTTGGTGCCTACGCCGGCTTGTCCGGATTTCACGCTGTAGTAATGGGTTTGCCCAGCTTGCAGCTGCCCGATTTTGTCGGCAACGGCATAAAGCTGGCTGCCGTTGATGGCATCGGTGCTGGTGGCGGTAATGCGACCGGCGGCAACATTGGTAATCGTGCGTTTCAGGCTGCCGTTGCCGACGCTGACGGTGGAATCGGGAGTAGTGCCGGCAAAGCCGTTGTAAGTGATGCCGCCGACGGTGGCGCTGGTGGTGGCAACGGCGGCATCGGTTGTAGAAGCCCTGCCCAGCGCAACTGCACCATCCTGACTGGCTTGGGCATCGTTACCTAGTGCTACTGTACCTTCGGCAGTGGCGCGGGAGCCTGTTCCGGCAGCCAGAGCGAATGTGGCGGCGGCTTGTGCGCCATTACCTACGGCAATGCTGTCAGCTTTTTGCGCCTGTGCGGAATTGCCTACTGCGGTGGCGCGTTCGCCGAGCGCGCGGCTGTTTTTACCATTGGCCAGCGCATCTATAGCGTTTGCTTGGGCATCGTTGCCGATGGCAATTGCGCCGTTTGCTTTGGCGCGAGAGGCGGAACCAAGCGCCACGGAATGTTCGCTATCGGCTTGTGCATCATGACCGAATGCGCTGGCGCTCACGCCTTTTGCCACAGCCTTATGGCCGTATGCACTGGCATCGGTTTGCGTGGCTTTGGCATCATTGCCGACGGCGACTGCGCTGTTGCCTGTGGTGCCTGCGCCCGAACCCATGGCAACTGCGCCGTCGCCATTGGCGTGTGCATCCAAGCCGACTGCGGTGGCGTATTGGGAATCGGCTTTTGAGCCTTTGCCCAGCGCGGTTGCGCTATCGGCGGTGGCTTTGGCGGAATTGCCCAGCGCAACGGTGTCTTTTTCATAAGCCACGCTGTCTGAACCAATGGCGATGGCATCGGCATCGGTGGTGGTTACTGTGCCCGATGTGCCTGCTTGGGCGTTTTTGCCGATGGCGATACCGTTTAATTTGCGTGCGTTGGCAGAGCTGCCCACAGCAAGAGAGTTGCTGCTGCCTGCTGATGCTTTGTAGCCTGCGGCAAGGGAAGTTGAGCCTGATGCGGAGGCGTTGCTGCCGATTGCCGCGCTGTTCCATGCGCTGGCGGCGGAAGTCATGCCAACGGCTAATGCGCCTGCTTCACTGGCTTTTGCACCTACGCCAATGGCAGTGGCTTGGCTCTCAGTAGCTTTTGCGCCGTCACCCAACGCGGTGGCAGATTGGCTGTTGGCTACGGTTCCTTGGCCGACGGCAGTTGATGTGGCTCCGCTGGCGTTGGAGTTGGTGCCGATGGAAATGGCATTTTTATTGGTGGCTTTGGCATTGGTACCGGCAGCGAAAGAGCTTTGTTCATCGGCTTTTGCGCCGGTGCCGATGGCGGTGGCGTCTTGTCCGTTGGCAGTAGCGGTAGTAACGGTGTCGCCTTTAAGGATAACGGAATTGGTGCCGGTGCCGTTTTCCACCGTTGCGGCAACGGCAGGAGTGCCGGCCAGCAGCAGGGCGACAGAGAGTGCGCTGAGACGGAAGCGCGGGGCGGCATTTTTCAGGCTGCCTGAACGGCCGCTGCTGCGTTTGCCGCAGGCGGCGGTGAGTTCGGAAACGGCAGTTGCCGTGCCGCTGGCGTGGTTCCAGATGGTTTTGTAGATACGGTTCATTTTCAGATTTCCTTTTGGTTTTGAATGTAATAGGTTGTCCGGCTGCGTATTTTTCATTTTCAGGCTGCCTGAAAAAAGCCTTCCTAAAAGAAGGCACGGCAGTACGGGCGGAAAAATTCGGCGCGGATTATACGGAATTTTTGACGGCTTGATTTGGTAATAGCGAATTTCAATCAGGTGTTTTGTGCTGTCGGGGTGGTGTTAGCGACGCGGAGAAACTATAAGCAAAGCCGGTGCCGATTATCGGGATTTAAAAATGTTTAACCTTATGAAAAACGTTTGCTTTTGCGTTTCAGGCTGCCTGAAAGCCCCGTTTGAAGGGTTTTCAGGCAGCCTGAAAGTTTGGAGAAAAAGGCTTACAGCGAGTAGTACATCTCAAATTCCAGCGGGTGCGGTGCCATGCGGATGCGGCGTACGTCTTCTTCTTTAAAGGCGAGGTAGCTGTCGATCCAGTCTTGGCTGAACACGCCGCCGCGCAGCAGGAATTCGTGGTCGGCTTTGAGTGCGGCGAGCGCTTCTTCCAGCGAGGCGCAGACGGTGGGCACCAGCGCGTCTTCTTCGGGCGGCAAATCGTACAGGTTTTTGTCGGCCGGATCGCCGGGGTGGATTTTGTTTTGGATGCCGTCCAAGCCGGCCATCAGCAGCGCGGCGAAGGCCAGATAGGGGTTGGCCGTCGGGTCGGGGAAACGCGCTTCGATGCGGCGGGCTTTGCTGCTGCCCACCGACGGGATACGGATGGAAGCGGAGCGGTTGCGCGCCGAGTAGGCCAGTTTGACCGGCGCTTCAAAGTGTGGCACCAGGCGTTTGTAGGAATTGGTGGAGGGGTTGGTGATGGCGTTGAGCGCTTTGGCGTGTTTGATGATGCCGCCGATGTAGTAGAGCGCGGTGTCGGACAGCCCTGCGTAGCCGTCGCCGGCAAACAGGTTTTGGCCGTCTTTCCAGATAGACTGGTGCACGTGCATGCCGCTGCCGTTGTCGCCCATCAGCGGTTTGGGCATAAAGGTGGCGGTTTTGCCGAAGTTGTGCGCGGTGTTCCAAATCACGTATTTCATGTCCTGCGTCCAGTCGGCGCGGCGCACCAAGGTATTGAACTTGGTGCCGATTTCCATCTGGCTGCCGGTGCCGACTTCGGCATGGTGCACTTCCACGGGGATGCCGATTTCGGTCAGGATATTGACCATTGCCGAGCGCAGATCCTGCCCCGCGTCGATGGGGGCGACGGGCGCGTAGCCGCCTTTAACTACGGGGCGGTGGCCGGTGTTTTGGCCGTCCTGATGCAGGCCGCTGCTCCAAGCGCCGCTCTCGGAAGTGATTTCAAAACGGGTTTTGTGCATGGCGGTTTCAAATTCGACGCCGTCAAACACGAAAAATTCGGGTTCGGGGCCGAAATAGGCGGTGTCGCCGATGCCGGTGGATTTCAGATAGGCTTCGGCACGGCGGGCGATGGAGCGCGGGTCGCGGCCGTAGCCCTGGCCGTCGGCGGGGTCGATCACATCGCAGGTAAAGACCACGGTGGCATCGTCGAAAAAGGGATCGACAAAGGCGGTGGCCGGATCGGGGCGCAGCTGCATGTCGGAGGCCTGAATGCCTTTCCAGCCGCCGATCGAAGAGCCGTCAAACGGCTGGCCGTTTTCAAACCATTCTTCGGGGTCTTCCAGCACCACGGCGGCAGGCACGGTGAAATGGTGCTGCTTGCCTTTGGTATCGGTAAAACGCAGATCGACAAAGCGGGCTTCGCTGTCTTCAATCAGTTGGACGGCGTGGTGGACGGACATAAAGTTCCCCTAATCGGTATTGTTTTTCGGATACGGTGCGGCGCGCGAAACGCCGCGCAAATTGTGCCACACTCGGGCGACGATGGGAAACGGGCAAACGCGCCAACAGGCAGCCTGAAACTTTCAGGCTGCCTGTTTGGTTGGCGCTAATGCACTGTTTTAAATCTTGAAAAATGAAAAAACGGCAAGATTCGGAAATCTTGCCGTTTTTAGTTTAGCTGGCGGAGTAGGAGGGATTCGAACCCTCGATACAGGTTGACCCCGTATGCCTCCTTAGCAGGGAGGTGCCTTCAGCCTCTCAGCCACTACTCCGTGAGTTGGAAGCGGCGGATTATAGGTATCGGCGCTGGGTTTGTCAAACAAAGGACGGCGCGGGTGAAGTTTGTCGCGCATTTTGTTAAGAAAATTTTGGCGGTGTTGATTTTGGAATGGGGCAGGGTGCGGGCGGGCGCCGGCAAATAAGGCAGCCTGAAAACGGAAAAACAGCCCCGGCAGCCATGTTTCAGGCTGCGTTTTTTCAGGCTGCCTGCTTTACCATGCGGGCGGAAGGCTGCGATAATCGGCGCCTTTCTCCCCAATACCTACTGCAAGGAATCATTATGGCTTCGCAAACGGCAAACGCCCTCCGCTTCCTCTCTATGGATATGGTCCAACAAGCCAATTCCGGCCACCCCGGCGCGCCGATGGGCATGGCCGATATGGCCGACGTGCTGTGGCGCGGTTTTCTGCGCCACAACCCCGCCAATCCCAAGTTTGCCAACCGCGACCGCTTCGTGCTCTCCAACGGCCACGCTTCGGCGCTTTTATACAGCCTGCTGCATCTCTCTGGTTACAACTTATCCGTTGACGATCTGAAAAACTTCCGCCAGCTGCACAGCAAAACCCCCGGTCATCCCGAATACGGCTACACCGACGGCGTCGAAACCACCACCGGCCCGTTGGGGCAGGGCATTGCCAACGCCGTGGGCATGGCGTTGGCGGAAAAAATCCTTGCCGAAGAGTTTAATAAAGACGGCCTGAACATCGTCGATCACCACACCTATGTTTTTCTCGGCGACGGCTGCCTGATGGAAGGCATCTCCCACGAAGCCTGCTCGCTGGCCGGCACGCTGGGGCTGGGCAAACTGATTGTGCTGTACGACGACAACAATATCTCCATCGACGGCAAAGTGGACGGCTGGTTCAGCGAAAACATCCCCGAGCGCTTCGCCGCCTACGGCTGGCACGTCGTGCCCAATGTCGACGGCCACGACGCCCAAGCCCTTCAGGCTGCCATCGCAACCGCCCGCGCCGAAAGCGGCAAGCCTTCGATCATCTGCTGCAAAACCCTGATCGGCAAAGGCGCCGCCAGCAAGGAAGGCAGCCACAAAACCCACGGCGCGCCGCTGGGTGCCGACGAAATCGCCGCCACGCGCAAACATCTGGGCTGGAAGCACGGCGCCTTCGAAATCCCGCAAGACATCTACAACGCTTGGGACGCCAAAGCTCAAGGCGCCGCGCTCGAAGCCGAGTGGAACGCCCTGTTTGCCGAGTACCGCAGCCGATATCCCGCCGAAGCTGCCGAGTTTGAGCGCCGCATGGCCGGCAGGCTGCCTGAAAACTTCGATGCCGCCGTTCAGGCTGCCTTGGAAACCGTCTGCGCCAAAGCCGAAAAAATCGCCACCCGCAAAGCCAGTCAAAACAGCATCGAAATCCTGGCCGGCCTGCTGCCCGAGCTGGTGGGCGGCTCCGCCGACCTGACCCCGTCCAACCTGACCGACTGGCCGTGCAGCGTTGCCGTAACCAAGCAGCACGGCGGCAACTACGTCCACTACGGCGTGCGCGAGTTCGGCATGACCGCCATCGTCAACGGCATGACGCTGCACGGCGGCCTGCGCCCCTTCGGCGCCACTTTCCTGATGTTCAGCGAATACGCCCGCAACGCCCTGCGCATGGCGGCGCTGATGAAAATCCCGTCGGTTTCCGTGTTCACCCACGATTCCATCGGGCTGGGCGAAGACGGCCCCACCCACCAGCCCGTCGAGCAAACCGCCAGCCTGCGCCTGATTCCGAATATGGACGTTTGGCGCCCCTGCGACACCGCCGAATCGCTGGTCGCCTGGAGCGAAGCGGTTAAGGCCGACCGCCCCAGCAGCCTGATTTTCAGCCGCCAAAACCTGCCATTCGTGCCGCGCAGCGCCCAAGCGCTGGAGAACATCAAACGCGGCGGCTACACCGTTTGCGCCGTCGAAAACCCGCAGGCCGTGATTATCGCCACCGGTTCCGAAGTCGAACTGGCGCTGGCGGCGCAAAAACAACTGGCAGCGGAAGGCATCGCCGTCAACGTCGTTTCCATGCCCAGCACCAATGTGTTCGACCGCCAAGACGCCGCCTACCGCGCCGCCGTGCTGCCTGCCGCCCTGCCCAAAGTCGCCGTGGAAGCCGGCGTGTCCGACGGCTGGTACAAATATGTCGGCTCAAGCGGCAAAGTAATCGGCATTGACCGCTTCGGCGAATCCGCCCCCGCCGGCGAACTGTTCAAACTGTTCGGCTTCACCGCCGACAATGTCGCCGCCGCCGTCAAATCGGTGCTGTAACGCCGCTTAAGCCAAAGGCAGCCTGAAAACGCCATCCCGCTTTCAGGCTGCCTTAATCCCACCAACGGGCAGCCTGAAAACACAACAAACGCCGTCATTCCCGCGCAGGCGGGAATCCTGCTTGGCATTCGAAAATAATTTAAGAAACATAATGTTGTTAAAGTCCAACCAAGATTCCCACCTGCGCGGGAATGACGGGGCTTAATGGATTTGGCGTTTGACAAAAGTTTCAGGCAGCCTGAAACCCGTCTTTCATTTTCAATCAGGCAGCCTGAAAACCGCGAAACACCGTTTTCAGGCTGCCTGCCCATCAGGACAAACATGACCACCATCGCCCAATGGCTTGCCGCCTGCCCGCTGCCGAAAAACGAAGCGCGGATGCTGCTGCAGCACCAAACCGGTTTCAGCCGCAGCCAGCTGATTACCCGCGACGGCGACGCGCTTCCCGCCGCCGATTCGGCCGCGCTCGATGCGCTGGCTGCGCGGCGGCTGGCGGGCGAGCCGATGGCCTATATACTCGGCCGCCGCGAATTTTACGGCCGCGAGTTTGCCGTTTCGCCCGCCGTGCTGATTCCGCGCCCCGAAACCGAGCACCTGCTGGAAGCCGCTTTGCAGGTGCTGCCCGAAGGCGGCAGCCTGTGGGATTTGGGCACCGGCAGCGGCATCATCGCCGTCAGCGCCAAGCTCGAGCGCCCCGACGCCCGCGTGCGCGCGTCCGATATCAGCGCCGAAGCCTTGGCAATGGCGCGGCGTAACGCCCGCACACTCGGCGCCGATATCGAATGGGCGCAGGGTTCGTGGTTTGATGCCGTCCCTGCCGCCGACAGCCCTTTCAGGCTGCCTGAAAACGAAAAATTCGACGTCATCGTTTCCAATCCGCCCTATATCGAAGCCGGCGACGCCCATCTGGCCGCAGGCGATCTGCGCTTCGAGCCGCAGGGCGCGCTCACCGATTTTGCCGACGGCCTAAGCTGCATCCGCGCCATCGCCGCCGGTGCCCGCCAACATCTGAAAAGCGGCGGTCGGCTGCTGTTCGAGCACGGCTACAACCAGGGCGCTGCCGTGCGCGAAATCCTAGCCGCCGCCGGTTTCACCGACATCGCCACCCAAACCGATCTGGCCGGACTGGATCGGGTAACGTCTGCACAGGCAGCCTGAAAGCCAAAGCAGCCTGAAACCAAAGGCAGCCTGAAAGCCAATAAACGCCGTCATTTTCATAAGCGCCGTCATTAGCTTACGCAAGTCCGCTGCGCTCCCCCCGCGCAGACGGGAATCTTGCCGAAATCCAAGCAATCGTTTGTTTTTCTAAGTATTGCTAAATAGCCACCAAGATTCCCGCCTACGCGGGAGCGACATTCAGGCAGCCTGAAAACTTTTCAGGCTGCCTGCCGGTTCAAACCCAAACAAAAGGAACCCCCATGCCCCTGCGCCCCTTCCAAAACCGCCTGCCCGCACTGGCAGCCGACGTCTATATCGACCCGCAGGCCGTCGTGATCGGCGATGTCAGCCTGGCCGAAGGCGCCAGCGTCTGGCCGCTGGCCGTGCTGCGCGGCGACGTCAATTCCATCCGCATCGGCCGCCGCAGCAATATCCAAGACTTGAGCATGCTGCACGTTTCCCACAAAACCGACGCCAAACCCGTAGGCTCGCCGCTGCTTATCGGCGACGACGTAACCGTCGGCCACCGCGTAACCCTGCACGGCTGCACCGTCGGCAGCCGCGTGCTGGTGGGAATGGACAGCACCGTGCTCGACGATGCCGTAATCGAAGACGACGTCATCATCGGCGCCGGCAGCCTTGTCCCCCCGCGCAAACGGCTCGAGAGCGGCTATCTCTACATGGGCAGCCCCGCCAAAGCCGTGCGCCCGCTCACCGACGCCGAAAAAGAACACCTGTGCTACTCCGCCGCCCACTACGTCCGCCTGGCCGCGCAGTATCTGGCCGAAGCCCGCAGCTGAGGCAGCCTGAAAACCGTTTGCCCCGAAAAAGGAAATGCCATGAAAGACTTAGTTGCCCGCATGAAAGTCCAGCTTGACGCGCTGGTGAAAGAATATCCGGCCGTCGCCGCAGAGTTGGAACTCTCGTTTGAGCTGAACGCAGGCGCCAGCGAAGCGGATTTCGCCGAACTGGAACAAACACTTGGCTACGCGCTGCCCGAAGAGTTTAAAGAACTCTACCGCGTTGCCAACGGCGAAACCGACATCGGCGCCGTGTTTGCAGGCGAGGAGTGGTTGAGCATCGAGCGCATCATCGACGAATACGATATTTGGCAAGCGTTGCACGCAGACGGCAGCTTCCAAAACGACGACGGCAGCGATTTCGGCTGCCAGCCCGAAGACGTCGGCATCAAGCCCGATTTTTGGTGGAACCCCAAATGGATTCCGCTGACGGCAGACGGCGGCGGCAACAGCAAAATGATCGATCTCGACCCCGCCGAACAGGGCAGGGCGGGGCAAATCATCCAAATGTGGCACGACGATGCCGCACGCGAAAAAGAAGCCGCTTCCTTGCGCGAATTTCTGCAAAACTATGTGCGCGATTTGGAAGCGGGTTTGTATGTTTTGGATGCTGAGTTCGGCTTGATTTTGCAATCCGAATTGGACGAGATGCAAAACTGATCCCGCCTGCACGGTGCCGCCCGTCAAAAAGCAGCCTGAAAAACCATTGCGGCTTTTCAGGCTGCTTTGCTTTTTATTCCGATATAGGTTTCAGGCTGCCTGAAAGCCGCCCGATGCTTTCAGCCAGCCTGAAAAACGGAAAAATGCTAGAATCCGCCGTTTTCCCTTTTTGCATCAGGCAGCCTGAAAATGTCTAAAAACACACACAAACCCGCCCACGCCCACGACACCATCCGCATCCGCGGCGCGCGCACGCATAATTTGAAAAACGTCGATTTGGACATTCCGCGCCACAAGCTGGTGGTGGTCA